>LSQX01079778.1_pt1 | contig 17432 bp, 15 predicted proteins | sample 654561 | NCBI WGS metagenome assembly LSQX01 (sample SAMN04489861, study PRJNA283612) | anaerobic digester metagenome | isolation source: 4 biogas reactors fed with cattle manure at either 37C or 55C with and... | place: Denmark: Kongens Lyngby | collected 2014
GGATGGGGTTATTTTCATTGTAAATAATGAAATTAGCAGTTCCATTGAAGTAGACATAAATTCAAATTGTGAAGATGATATTTTCATTTATTGTGATGATATACACACTAAAGAAGTAATTTATAATATAATTAAAAATGCCGTTGAATCTATTGAAACTAATAAAAAAGGGAAAATCCGTATTAATGTCTTCAAGGACAAAAAATCCATTACCGTTTCTATATCTGATAATGGCAAAGGGATAAGTAAAAGCGAATTAAATTATATTTACAAGCCCTTTTATACCACCAAAAAGTTTAGAAATAATTTAGGATTAGGACTTACCTATTGTGCACATGTTATGCAAAAACACGGCGGTAACATTTTTATAAAAAGTAAAGAAAATCTTGGGACAACTGTATTTCTTACATTTCCTGCAAAAAGGGAATAAGCATATTAAAGGATAAGGAGGGGATGTGGTGATAAAGGTGATTGCTGTTGATGATGAGCAAAACTGGCTTATTGCGATATCTAATCTTTTAAATAAAGAAGATGATATAAGGGTGGTTGGAACTGCTGACAGCAAGGAGTCTGCAGTAAAATTAATAAAGGATAATTTAAGTTTTGATGTAATATTGATGGATATTAGTTTAAGTAGCAATAAATATGACGGGATAGAGGCGGCTTTAGAAATAAAAGAGCTTAAGAAAGATGCTAAAATTATCATGCTGACATCTTTTGAGGAAAAAGAATTAATTATAGATTCATTTACTGCAGGTGCGGTTAAATATGTAAAAAAAACCGATTATAAAACTATAGCAGATGAAATAAGGGAAGTTTATAATGAGAAATCCTCTTATAAAGCATATGAATTATTAATTGCTGATTTTAGTAAATTAAAAAAAGAGGAGCAATTAAAAGATTTAACAAGTGCAGAAAAGGAAGTATTTGAGCTTTTAGAAAAAGGTTATACCAGATCTGAAATACAGGAAAAACTTATAAAAACAGAAAACACAATAAAAACACAGATAAGAAACATATTGAAAAAACTTGGGGTTAAAAATAGCAAAGAAGCAGTAAGAAAAGTACAAACAAAGGGTATTTTAGAAAAGAAAAAGTATAAAAGCGATAATGGATAAGTTTTGCAGGGTGATAAAAAATAACCCTTCTAAATTTAGAAGTAAAAGGATATAATTAAGGTAAAAGAAAAGAGAATTGCCACATGAAGAGCAACATAGGGATATTTGTAGACAACAGTTTTATATAGGGGAGATAACGGGACAGATTTGATTTTTAAGTAACATGATTTGTGCAGGCAGACTGTATAGCCATATAAGGCTGTACAGTCTGTTTGCATTTTATGTACAGAAAATAAATAACCTCTGTTGTTTTTTTAAGATAAAGTATATAATATTATTTATTGGACGTATTATTTTTCGATGAAGGGGGCTTATAGTCAATGCTAAAAAGGATAGTTCTATTTTTAATATCTATATTATTAATTTTTAATTTTACTGCATGCAGCAGTGATATTGTTAATGAAAATAATGAGAATGATGAAGAGGATTCTTTAGAAATAGAAAAAGATGCAAGTCTTGAAGTCTGGATTATGAAAAACAGTAAAAATTCACAGAAGGATTTTATGAATTTAATAAAACCTTTTTTACGCAAAAATCCTCATATTAAAGTTAACACCACGGTAATAGAGTGGAACCAGGCACTTTTAAAAATAACCGATGCTGCTAAAAATGACAAAATGCCTGATGTTGTACAGCTGGATATGGAATGGGTGGCAGCTATATCATCTTTAGATGTTTTAGCTGATGTGTCCGGGGTAATTAATACAGGTGATTTTGTAAAGGCGTCTTTAGATGTAACAAATATAAAAGGGGAAGAAAAAATAACAGCGGTACCATGGTTTTTAGATACAAAAGTACTTTTTTACAGGAAAGATGCTTGTGAGATGGCAGAAGTAGATGCTTCAAGGGATTTTTCCACTTGGAATACTTTTAAAGAATCATTAAAAAAACTTAATAAGCTGGAAATAGGGGATGAAGAAATAGCTGCATTAGGCGCCTTTGGAGGAAAGGATTTAAATCCTGTAGACGACTTTTCATGGTGGATTTACAGTGCCGGCGGGAATTTTTTAAATCCCGACGGAACTAAATCAGCATTTAACAGTCCAAAGGTACTGGAAGGGATAAAATTTTACAGTGAACTTGCATTAGAAGGGTTAATTGACAGGGAGTCATTGGAAAAAACATACGAAGAAGTGGAAGATATGTTTATTGAAGGGAAATACGCTACTGCATTTTTAGCATTATCTGCAGTAAATAAGTTAGAAAGTCTTGTGGAAAAAGAAAGTGATGAGGAGGAGACAGAAGAAGATTCTTTAACTGATAATATAGGTGTTGCCATGGTTCCGGCAGGTCCTGAAGGCAGGGTATCATTTTTAGGGGGAAGCTTTTTGGCTGTGTCCAAATCATCAGAAAATTTAGATGATGCAAAAGAACTTATAAAATTTTTAGCAAGTGAAGATGCCCAGATTGATTATGCTAAAGTGACAGGAAAATTGCCGGCTTTAAAAAAGGCATGTGAAAACCCGTTTATAAAAGACCATCCAATGCGGGGGGTTTTTAAAGAGCAGTTAGAGTATGGAAGGGCATATCCTGCAATACCACTTTGGGGACCTGTAAAGGTTTGTTTAAATGATGCCATTAAAAAGATATGGGACAATGTATTAAATAATAATGAAGATGCTTATAGTTTTAGCCATACGGAGATAATAGCAGAGGATACGGAAAAATTGATAAATATGGTTCTAGGACATGAAGAAGAAATTGAAGAGCCTGAAGAAGAATCTAAAGAAGAATCTAAAGAAGAATAGTACTATAAAACTTTTTTAAAAAATGTATCAGTGAAAGAGGTACTGTTATGAATGAGAAAACCATTAAAATACTTGAGTTTGATAAAATAATAAATAAATTGGTGGATTTGGCTACATCCAGCCTTGGGAAAGCCTTGGCAAAAGATTTAATGCCTGATACGGATTTTAACAGGGTAAAAGAACTTTTAAAGGAGACATCTGACGGGGTAAGTTTTATTTTTAGGAGAGGAGAGCCTCCTTTAGGCGGAATTTATGATATAAGGGACAGCATAAAAAGGGCAGAGTTAGGTTCTATGTTAACCCCGGGAGAGCTGTTAAAAATATCCGGTGTCCTCCGGGCTGTGAGAAACATGAAAAATTATGCTTCAAAAGACAGGATTGAAGCAGAACAAGACAACGTAGTAAAGGAGCTTATAAGTCTTTTAGAGACAAACAGGCCCTTAGAGGAAAGAATAAGCAACTCAATTATTAGTGAGGAAGAAATTGCAGATACGGCAAGCAGCACATTAAACAATATAAGAAGACAGATAAGAAATGCCCAGGAGTCTATAAAGGACAAATTAAACGATATTATAAAATCCCCTAAATATCAAAAATATATGCAGGAATCAATTGTTACAATGAGGGGGGACAGATATGTTATTCCTGTAAAGCAGGAGTACAGGGGGGAAATCCCGGGTCTTGTGCATGACTCTTCTGCCAGCGGTGCTACCATTTTTATAGAGCCGATGGCGGTTGTTGAGGCAAATAATAAGATAAAAGAACTTAAAATCAAAGAACAGGCTGAAATTGAAAGAATACTAAAGGAAATAACAGAAGAAGTGGCGGGAATGGGAGAAGGGTTAAAATCCAATGTCTCTCTTTTGGCAAAGCTGGACTTTATTTTTGCAAAGTCAAAACTTAGTTTAAATTATAAATGCACATGCCCTAAAATTAATAGTGAGGGTAAAATTGTCATAAAAAAGGGACGCCATCCCCTTCTAGATGTTAAAACCGTGGTGCCTATAGATTTTTGGATTGGGGAGGATTTTGATACCTTAGTTATAACGGGACCTAATACAGGAGGAAAAACCGTTACATTAAAGACGGTGGGACTTTTTACCCTTATGATGCAGGCAGGGCTTCATGTTCCGGCAAATGAGGGAACCAGCCTTAATGTTTTTAATAAAGTTTATGCAGATATTGGAGATGAACAGAGCATTGAGCAAAGTCTCAGTACTTTCTCATCCCATATGAAAAACATTGTAAATATACTAAATAATGTAGATGACAATACACTTGTTTTGTTTGACGAATTAGGTGCAGGGACTGATCCTACAGAAGGGGCGGCCTTAGCAATATCAATACTTGAAAATGTAAGACAAAGGGGTGCTGTTACAGTTGCCACCACCCACTACAGCCAGCTTAAAGTATATGCTTTAACTACAAAGCATGTGGAAAATGCCTGTTGTGAATTTAATGTTGAAACACTGCAGCCTACATACAAGCTGCTTATAGGAGTGCCCGGAAAGAGTAATGCATTTGCCATATCTAAAAGATTAGGTCTTAGGGAAGATGTTATTGAAAGGGCAAAGGAATTTTTAACAAGGGAAGATATTAAATTTGAAGATATGCTCCAGTCCATTGAGAAAAATTTAAGCCAGACGGAAAGCGAAAAACAGATGGCGGAAAGGTACAGGCTTGAAGCAGAAAAACTAAAAAGGGAAATTGAAGAAAAAAAAGAAAAGCTGAATAAAAGCAGGGATAGGTTAATAAAGGAGGCCCGAGAAGAAGCAAGAAAGATTCTTCTTGAAGCTAAGAGGGAATCAGAAGAAATAATTTCTGAGATAAAGAAACTCCAGAAGGAAAGTCAGATTGAATTAAGGCAAAAAAAGGCAGAAGAAATGAGACTGAAGCTTAAAAATAAAATTGATGACATAGAAGGGAAGCTTTCAAGTGAATTAATAAAAAGAAATAAATCATATAAGGTTCCTAAAAATTTAAAACCCGGCGATACAGTTTTAATTGCTGACCTTAACCAAAAGGCAACTGTAATTGCACCTCCTGACAAGGAAGGGGAAGTGTTGGTACAGGCGGGGATAATGAAGGTAAATGTTCATATATCAACTTTAGAGCTTATAGATGAACAAAAGGATGTTATAGAAAAATCAGGGCTAGGTGAAATAGGTACATCAAAGGCTAAAAATATTTCTACGGAAATAGATATAAGAGGTTTAACCTTAGATGAAGCTTTGGATAAAGTTGATAAATATTTGGATGATGCAATTATTGCAGGTCTAAAGGAAGTATCAATAATACATGGTAAAGGGACCGGGGTTTTAAGAAGCGGTATACAAAAGTACTTAAAATCCAACCCCCGTATAAAATCCTTCAGGCTTGGAAAATACGGGGAAGGGGAGTCAGGTGTTACAATTGTTGAAATAAAGGATTAGTGATAAATTTTCCTTCCCATGCATATATAGAGGTATAGATGCTTTACTGCTTTGTTGCATTTTCAGGGAAGCAAAGGGCACAATTTTAAAAAAGGTGCAATTTTATGCAAATTACCAAAAATATAAAATTTGCTTTTACAACTGCTTTATTTTTTTTAGTGGCGGTGCCGGGTACTTTTTTATTTTTTAAAATTTCAATTTATTTAGCGCCGTTTATTATAGCCTTTGTTATATCAACTTCCATTGAGCCGGTAATAAGATTTTTAATGAAAAAAGCCAAAATATCCAGAAAGGCAGCTGCAATTATAACGGTTTTTTCTGTTGTTACGGTAATAGGGGCGGTTTTGGTTTTACTTACAATAAGACTTTATAAAGAAGCGGTGAGCCTTTCTCAAATGTTGCCGGAGTATGCAAATACTTTATACAGGAATATAAATGAATTTGCCGGGAAGTTTTTAAAATTTTACACCACCCTTCCGGAAGAAATAAGTATATCCATAGAAAACATGTTTAAAAATTTTATACAAGCTTTCATGCTATTTCTAAATTCTGTAGCAAAAAATATTTTAAGCATTGCTGTTCTCCTGCCACAGGTCTTTATATTTTTATCAGCGACAATTTTATCTACATATTTTTTTTCAAGTGACAGAACCGGTATATTAAATTTTGTAAGGGAAAATCTTCCTGAAAACTGGATAGATGTTTTATTGAGAATTAAAAAAGATATATTCATGACACTTTGGGGATATGTAAGAGCCCAGATAATTATGGCGGCAATAACTTTTCTGCAGCTTTTTACCGGGTTTTATATAATGGGAATAAAACACTTTATTTTATTGGCATTAATCCTGTCGCTATTAGATGTACTGCCGGTTTTAGGTCCCGGCAGTGTAATGATTCCCTGGGCAATATATGAATTTTTTGCCGGGAATTTAAAAAGATCCGTTGCTATACTGGTGTTATACGGCATAGCTTTAACTGTCAGGCAGTTAATTGAACCTAAAATTCTTTCAAAGGAGATAGGTTTACATCCGTTGGTTGCTTTAATGTCTTTGTATATTGGTTTTTTGGTATTTGGATATATTGGCTTGATAGCAGGTCCTGTTGTGGTTTTGCTTTTTAAAAATGTAGTTTTGAAAAAGAAAAGTATTAAAGAATTTATATCTCAGTCGAAATTATAGTATAATATTATTTGCATTTTATTTTTATTTAAAAAAGCTTTAAGGACGATGACCTAGAGCTTTTTAAGAAAATCTTTTTTTAAAGCTGAATTTCCTTTTTTGGAGCAAAATTATCTTCCATGGTCCATTTTACGGCAATTCCGTTTTTAAGTCTGAATACAACAAATATAATACCTTATTCATCAGCCTTATAAAAAAGCATTCCTCGTACTCTGGGCTGATCCTTGTCTGTTGTTATATATACTATATGGAGCTTACTTTACAAAAATTAAACCCCATGGTATAATCAGTCTAAATTATATGCAAGAGGGGTGAAGTGTTGGTATTTTCATCAATTACATTCCTGTACTATTTCCTTCCTATAGTGGTAGTACTATATTTTATTACACCCATGCCAAATGGTTCTCCAAAATTACGAAATATTACTTTACTTGTGGCAAGCATTGTGTTTTATGGATGGGGAGAACCAATATACCTTCTGCTTATGGTAGCAGAAATTTTTATTTTATGGTTCTTTGGGCTTAAAATTGATAAATATAGAGGAAAATTTAAATCCAAGTTATTTTTAATTCTTTCACTGGTTGTAGGGTTAGGAATTCTAGGATTTTTTAAGTATGCGGATTTTTTCTTATATAATGTTAATAGATTCACTCATATAAATATTCCATTATTAAGACTTGCTCTTCCTATTGGAATTAGTTTTTATACATTTCAAACATTATCCTATTCAATTGATTTATATTGGGGTAAAACTAAAGTACAAAAAAATCCTTTGGATTTTGCAACCTATGTGATGCTATTTCCTCAACTAATAGCCGGTCCAATTGTGCGTTACGTCGATGTAGCGGCTAAACTGAAAACCAGAGAACATACTCTTGAGCGTTTCTCATCCGGTTCAAGACGTTTTATTGTCGGTCTTGCAAAAAAAGTTCTCATATCCAACCTGATGGGGGAATTGGCTCAAATAATGTATCAAAGCCAAGAGTCCAGTATGTTGGGTGCATGGATGTATATTATAGCATATACTTTACATATTTATTTTGACTTTTCTGCATATTCAGATATGGCCATAGGTATGGGCCGTATGTTTGGATTTAACTTTTTGGAAAATTTTAACTATCCTTACACTGCAAAAAGCATAACGGAATTTTGGCGTAAATGGCATATATCCCTCTCATCATGGTTCCGTGATTATGTATATATACCACTTGGCGGTAATCGCACGAGTAGGTCAAGGTTTATATTTAATATACTTTTTGTATGGTTTTTGACAGGTTTTTGGCATGGAGCGGGCTGGAATTTTATTTTTTGGGGACTGTACTACGGGATGCTTCTTCTTATAGAAAAGTTTTTCTTAGAGAAGCTACTCAACAAAGCATCTAAATGGCTAAAGCACATCTATGTTATGCTTATAGTAATGGTGGGTTGGGTATTTTTTGACACCCCAAACCTACTAATGGCTAAAAATACACTTGCAAAAATGTTTGGTTTTGGTGCAGATATGATTGCAGGTGAAGAATCCCTGTATTACCTGCGCAGCTATCTGGTTCTTTTCATCATTGCCATAATTGGCTCTACACCATTTCCCAAACGAATTGCTGCTAAATTTGAAAGTATGAAAGCAATGGTAATAATTGAACCTTTATATATCGCTGCATTATTGATTATTTCTACTGCTTTTCTTGTAGACGGTTCATTTAATCCTTTTATTTATTTTAGATTTTAGGGAGGTGTGAGTATTTGAGTTATTATGAGAAAAATATAACAATTAAATCTTTTTTAACTCTCCTGCTAATTGTGGTAATTATTGGTGGTTTATACATATTAAATTTAATTAATAAGCCCCCTGAAGTTTTAAAAAGTGAACGTCGTACACCTTCATCACTGCCTAATTTAACTTTGCAAAATATTTTATCTGCAAAGTATATGGATGAATTTGAAAACTTTGCTGCTGACAATTTTGTATTTCGTGATAAATTTCGAACTGTAAAAGCAGCTGCTGTATTTTACTTGTTCCAACAGACAGATAAGTCTGGGTTATATTATGACGATTTAGTTGGTCTGGGGAAGTTCGAGCAATTAAACGAAAAGTCACTTCGTGAAGTTGCAGCCAAAATAAAAAAAATTTCTACTGGACTTAAAGGGATGAATATTTATTATTCTTTTATTCCGGACAAGGATATTTATGCCGAAAAAAATTACCCTGGTTTTGATGTCAACATGGCTCTGACAATACTGTCAAATGAACTGCAAGAAATGACTTTAATTGACCTAACAGATACTCTCTCGGCCAAAGACTTTTATAAAACGGATTTTCATTGGAACCAAGTGAAGTTAGAAAACGTTGTATTTAAGATGGGTGAAATTATGGGGTTTAATATTGATATCAGTTCATTTAACCCTGTTAAAGCAGGAGAGTTTCAGGGTGTATATTCCGGTCAACTGGCATTACCATTCTATAATGATGAAATGATATACTTAGTACCTAATGACCCTGTGTCTATATATTATCTGGATGAGAAATCTTTTAAATTCCAACAGGGTGATATTTATGACATAAAAGCATTTAACGGGCAGGATCCATATGATATTTTCCTACGGGGAGTTCAACCTCTTATTGTTTTAGAAAACCCTAATTCTGCAACGTCCCGTGAGCTATATTTATTTCGGGATTCATTTTCATCTAGCCTTGCCCCGTTATTGACTTCGGCATATCGGAAAATAACACTGATTGATTTGCGGTATATTGATTTTTCATATTTATTAGATTATATTTCTTTTAAGGAAGGATCAGATATAATGTTTTTATATAGTTCGCTAATATTAAATAATCCGTGGGATTTGCGTATTAGGTAAATTTGCGTATAGGTATAAATATATATTTTACTAAAGGACATATAAAAGGAGGGAGGTAAACTATGATTAGAAGATTAATTTATTTTTCATTTTTGGTGGTAATTTTGTTTGTTGCAAGTACAGCATGTACAACACAAACCCCACCTCAGCCGGAAGCAAGCCAGAGTCCTAAAAGGGAGGAGTCCTTTGAGCCAACAATTGAAAAAGAACCGGAGTGGATAACGGAGGACAATGATTCCTTGCAAATAGAAGAAACACCAACATCAACCCCTTCTGTATCCGATGATAGAGTTAATTATGACGAATATTTTACTAACAGTGTATTTGTAGGGGATTCCGTAATGGAAGGTTTTGCACAATATGTTCGTGCACAGCGCAATTCAGGCGTAGATATGCTTTCTAACGCCCAATTTCTTACATCGCTTATGGGAATAACAGTATACGATGTAGTAAACTACACGACAGGCGCCAAATGCTACTTTACGTATAGGGGTAAGGAACAACCTCTGGAAACTATATTACAAGAAATGGGTGTGAGCCGTGTATTTATAATGCTGGGTATGAATGATATTGCAAATGGATTTTCCACCGTTGATACCACTAATAATTATCGTAAAATGATTGATTTAATTAAGAATACAAACCCGGATTTGGATATCGTTGTACTAACCCCGACTCCCAAAACAGCTTCAAAGTGGTTACCGGATTACACTACTAATAGAAATTTTGGCAGTCCGTTACTTAATGAACTTGCAGATATGCTTAAAGCAATGTGCGAAGAAAACGGAATAAAAGTGGTAGATGTTAATGCTGCTGTTAGAGGACCGGATGGACACTTGCCGGATGAATATAGCAGAGATAATTTTGTACACATCAACAATGAGTGTTCAGCTGTGATACTTGATTTTTTGAGGGAATTTGCTAAGATACAAATGGAGGGATAAAATGTTTAGAAGAATTTTATATTTTAGTGTTTTATGTTTTTTAATTTTATCAGGTTGTACCAAAACAACTGTTGAACTTCCGGCACCTGATATATTATATTCAGATGTAGCAGAAGCAGCAATGCTTTCTGAAATGATAGAACTTACCTCTGAGGAATTGCAAAATCTAGTGGGGATAGATCCGGAAGACTACGTTGAATTTGCGGCATATCAAGCGGGCTGGGGTACTTCAGCAGACGAGATAATTATTATTCAAGCTGTAGACAGTTCAAAGGCCCACGATATTGAGGCAAAATTAAAAGAGCGTGTAGAACATAAACGTAAGTCTGCCGAGTCATATCTTACAGAAAATTTACCTATTATTGACGCTGCTATAGTGCGTTGTGACGGGAATACAGTTTCTATGCTGATAACTGAAAATATAGATGCTGCTAATTCTGTATATGAAAAGTTTTATAAGTAGAATTAAAAAGAAGATGACATCCTTCTTACCGTTGACATGGATTGTGTATAGATATATAATTTTAATATATGTTTTATTCGGCAATGATGAGAAGAGTAGATTGCAGGGATTCTTACCAAGAGAGAAAGCACCATGGGCTGGAAGTGCTTTTGTAAGAAGTGCAATTGAAGACCACCTCAGAGCTGAAGCGTTGATTACGTTATAATCACAATGAGTAACAATTAGGGTGGAACCACGGGCTAAAGTCTCGTCCCTTGCTTTTGGGATGCGGCTTTTTATTTTTGTATCTTTAGTTGTTTTACGGAGAATAAAAAATTAAATGTCATAAGTATTTATATAGGAGGTATGGTTTATGGTTAAAGTTACACTTAAAGACGGCAGTGTTATAGAGTATAAAAAAGGTATTACAGCAAAGGAAGTGGCTGAGAGCATAAGTGCAGGACTTGCAAGAGTTGCCCTTGCAGCTGAAATTAATGGGGAAGTAAAGGATTTGGGCTACCAAATAAATGAAGACTGCAGCTTAAACATACTTACATTTGACAGTGAAGGAGGAAGAGAAGCGTACAGGCATACATCTTCCCATATTCTAGCACAAGCAGTAAAAAGACTTTATCCTGATGCAAAACTTGCAATAGGTCCGGCAATAGATAATGGTTTTTATTATGATTTTGACGTGGATAAACCTTTTACAACTGAAGACCTTGAAAAAATAGAAAATGAAATGCAAAAAATAATTAAAGAGGATTTAAAGCTTGAAAGATTTACCCTTCCAAGGGATGAGGCAATAAAACTCATGGAGGAGAAAGGGGAAAAATATAAAGTAGAATTAATTAATGATTTGCCTGAAGGAGAGACCATTTCTTTTTATAAACAAGGGGAATTTGTTGACCTTTGTGCAGGACCTCATGTTGAGTCCACCGGAAAAGTTAAGGCTTATAAATTATTGTCTGTTGCAGGGGCTTATTGGAGAGGAAGCGAAAAAAATAAAATGCTTCAAAGAATTTACGGTACTTCCTTTACCAAAAAGAGTGAGTTGGATGAATATCTCCACAGGTTGGAAGAAGCAAAGAAGAGAGACCACAGAAGGCTTGGAAGGGAACTGGATTTATTTGATATATACGAAGAAGGACCTGGATTTCCGTTTTTCCTTCCAAAGGGAATGGTATTAAGAAATATACTTGAAGACTACTGGAGAAAAGAACATAAAAAGAATAATTATCAGGAAATAAAAACCCCTATCATTTTAAATGAAGATTTATGGCACCGTTCAGGGCATTGGGACCACTATAAAGAAAATATGTACTTTACAAAGATTGATGAAGGGGATTTTGCCATAAAGCCCATGAACTGTCCCGGAGGAATGCTTGTTTATAAGAGAAAACTTCATTCATACAGGGACTTGCCCCAAAGAATTGCAGAGCTTGGTTTGGTTCACAGGCATGAATTGTCAGGGGCACTTCATGGATTAATGCGTGTAAGATGCTTTACCCAGGACGATGCACATATTTTCATGACTCCTGACCAGGTAAAAGATGAGGTTTTAGGAGTAATAAACATGATAGACAGTTTTTATAAAGTTTTTGGATTTAAATATCATGTAGAACTTTCAACAAGACCTGAAGACTCAATGGGCACTGATGAGCAATGGGATTTAGCTATAAATTCATTGAAGGACGCACTGGAGACAAAAGGAATGGAATATAAAATCAATGAAGGTGACGGGGCATTCTACGGTCCTAAGATAGATTTTCATTTGGAAGATTCCATCGGGCGTACATGGCAGTGCGGTACAATACAGCTTGATTTCCAGATGCCGGAAAGATTTGATTTAACTTATGTGGGACCGGACGGAGAAAGGCACAGGCCTGTTATGATACACAGGGTTGTTTTTGGAAGCATAGAAAGATTTATTGCCATTTTGACAGAGCATTATGCTGGGGCTTTTCCAACCTGGCTGTCCCCTGTTCAGGTAAAGATACTTCCTTTAATTGACAAGCACGTTGAATATGCTTTAAAGGTTCAAAAAGAACTTGAAGATAAGGGAATAAGAGTTGAAGTGGATGCAAGGAATGAAAAAATAGGATATAAGATAAGGGAAGCCCGTCTTGAAAGAGTGCCCTACATGCTTGTAATAGGTGATAAAGAACTTGAAAACAACGCTGTGGCAGTAAGGTCCAGGAAAGACGGGGATATTGGAACTATGCCGGTTTCTGAGTTTATTGAAAAAATATTAGAGGAAGTTGAGGGATTGATATGAGCAGGGCTGACGAGATTTTTATTTCCATGTGCAGGGACATCCTTCAAAACGGGTTTTCTTCTGAAGGACAAAAAGTAAGAGCTAAGTGGGCTGACGGAACGCCGGCCCACACAATTAAAAAATTTGGTGTTGTAAACAGATATGATTTAGAAAAGGAATTTCCCATTTTAACACTAAGACCGACAAATTATAGGGCGGCCATTGATGAACTTTTGTGGATATGGCAGAGAAAGTCCAACAATATAAAGGACTTAAACAGTAAAATATGGGACAGCTGGGCGGATGAAAACGGCTCTATAGGAAAGGCCTACGGTTATCAGCTAAAGATAAAGCATAAATACCCTGAAGGGGAGTTTGACCAGGTTGACAGGGTGATATATGATTTAAAAAACAATCCCTACAGCAGAAGGATTATAGTTAATATGTACAATCATGCGGATTTAAATGAAATGAATTTATACCCCTGTGCCTACAGCATAACTTTTAATGTTACAGGTAACAAGCTCAACGCCGTTTTAAACCAGAGGTCTCAGGATGTTTTGGTTGCAAACAACTGGAATGTATCCCAATATGCTATTTTGGTGCATATGTTTGCAAAGGTATGCGGTTTGAAGGTGGGGGAACTTGTCCATGTTATAGCCGATGCCCATATATACGACAGGCACATACCTTTAATTGAGGAGTTAATAAGCAGGAAAACCTATGATGCACCAAAACTGATAATTAATCCCGATGTAAAGGATTTTTATGATTTTAAAGTAGAGGATTTTGTTTTGGAAGGATATAAGGCAGGACCCCAAATAAAGAATATTCCTGTGGCAATATAAAGAAGCAGGTATAATGGAGGTTTAAACATGAAAGCAATAGTTGCAGTTGATTTAAATTGGGGGATTGGTTATAAGGGAAATCTTTTAAAGCCTATTAAACCTGATCTAAAGCGTTTTAAAGACCTTACAATAAACAAAGTGGTGGTTATGGGGCGGGAAACATTTGAATCCTTGCCTAAAAAACAGCCTTTAAAAGACAGGGTAAATATTGTACTGACTAAAAGAGGTTTAGTTAATGATGAAGGGGTTGTTGTGTGCAGCAGCCTTGAACAGTTATTTAATGAGCTTTTAAAATATAACACAGATGATGTATTTGTAATAGGGGGGGAGTCGGTGTACAAACAACTCCTTCCCTATTGTACAAAAGCTTATGTGACAAAGATACAAAACACATATACTGCAGATAGGTACTTTGAAAATTTAGATGAAAATGACAGTTGGAAACTGGTATATAAAAGTGATTTATATACCTTTGACGGTGTTGGGTTTTATTATACAGAGTATGAAAGGCAAGACAAAGAACAAATGCACCTATGAAGGAAAAATATTCAAGAATAATACTGTCTATTGCAACATAATGCCAATTGTGATACTATTTTATTAAGCAGTTTTCTAAAAACTTCTTAGTAATATCTGGCATTTCAGATTAAAAAAACAGGAGGATAACAATGGAGAGAAAATTATTTAAAGGTATCCTTTCCCTTGCAGTTGTACTTGCCATTTTAATGACTTTTATGACTTTTTTAACAACCGGGATCTTTGCTTTATCTGCTAAAGACGGGATTGAAAGCATTATAAATAAAGCACAAAATTCTTCTTTAGAAGAGAGAGATGAATTTGTATATGGTTTAACACAAAGTGAATTGGATGTACTAAGAAGTGAAGTGAAAAAATTTACAAAAAGTCAAAAAAACTCACTTTTACAAAAACTAAACAGAAATGATGATTTTGATGTACTTATGAGAAATATATTACTTGCAGATGAAGAAATACAGTTGGTTTTAGAAGACGTTATTTATAAACTGGAAAACAGGGTAAAAAGCGACCTTGAAAAGTTTGCCAAAGAAGCTGTCTTTCTGACATCTGTAGAGGAAAAAAGCAGAGATGTAATAAGGTTTATTGTAAATGACCTTATAAAAGTAAATGAGGATACATATTTAGAATATGTTGAAAATGTAAAAAACCTTTTTTTGGGCATGAGCGAAGATGAGCTAAAAAGTGCTTTTTTGGAGTTTTCCGACCTTGAAGAGTCTCAAAGGGAAGGGGTTCCCACCATTATAATGATTTTAAACCAGGAAGATTTTGATGTAGACTTAAGTGGATTTCAGTCCATTGCACATGATATGAACAAAATGATAATGAATTGTGAATATGACAGCCTTGGTACAAAGATGCTTTTAAAGATGTTGGAGTATTTTTCAAATATTGGTGCAACATCTGTGGTGCATGATAAAGATGGGGATGTCTACAAAGTTAAACTAAGCCTGGACATACCTTCAAATATAAGAAATGCCATAGACAGGGAACTTAGGACAACTGCTATATTGGGAAAAGACATAAAAACCCTTGATGATTTGCTCATAGAAATAGAAGAGCTAATAAATAAACATGACAATACTGAGATTTATAATTTTAAGAAACTTTTAAAAGAAGAATTTAAAATGGTGTATAGAGGTAATTTGCCGGTTCCTGAAACAGGTGACCCCGGCAGTGACCCAAAAGATCCGTTACCTTCAAAAGATCCTTCTGATGAAAATGAAGATGAAGGTACGACCGGTGATGACAAGGGTGATAAAAATGACGATAAATCGCCAAATGTCACTCCAAAGCCTGAAGAGGTGGAAGAATCAGATGACAAATTGCCCGGTACTGTTACATTCACCGATATTGAAAATCACTGGGCAGAGGAAAATATAATAGGACTTGCCAAATTAGGTATAGTAACCGGTTATACCGACGGCAGCATAAAGCCCAATAACAATATAACAAGGGCGGAAATGGCGGTAATTGTTGTAAAGGCAGCTTCCCTAGAGCCTGCTGATGAGATAAATTTAAGCTTCAAGGATAAGGACGAAATTCCCAACTGGGCTGCAGGATACATTCAAACAGCCGTTGATAATGGAATAATAACGGGATATGAAGATAACACATTTAAGCCTTCTAAAAATTTAACCAGGGAAGAAATGGTTGTATTAATTATTAAAGCATTTGATATTGCAGTTGAGGAAGGTTTACAGCCTCCAAAATTCAAAGACACAGATGAAATAGGCTCATGGGCATTAAATTTTGTAGCAAAATCCGTTGATTTAAATATTGTTTCAGGTTATTTGGACAATACATTTAAGCCTAAGAGAAATGTGACCAGGGCAGAGACATTTACAGTGCTTTATAATATTCTTAAAACCAAGTAGTAATGAGTGAAAAAGCTTTTATAAAGGGTTTATAAAAAAAGAAAACCCCTTCGTGGCAAATGTTATTTTATGTTCATGAAGGGGTGTTTAATTTATTATAATCGGGAGGTTTTTTATGGTTGTTTTAGAATTTGAATCTTATGAAAAAACAATTCCTGAAATTTTAGATAAAATTAAAGCATATGAAATTTTAGAAAAACAAGAAAATATACTAATAAAACCTAATATTGTAAATATGTCTCCTTTTCCAATAACAACTTCACCTGAAATATGCGGTGAAATTATTAAATATATAAGAAAACACAGCAGTGCTGCCATAATAATCGGTGACGGCTGTGGAGAGCCGGATTATACCACATTAGATGCCTTTAATCACTTAGGGTACAAAGAAATCTCAGATAAATATGATGTTAAGCTGGTGGATTTAAACAATGTCCCTTTAAAAAAATACACCAACCCAAATTGCACAGTCCACAAAGAAATGTATCTTCCAAGGTTGATAGAAACCCATTTTATTATTTCCGTCCCTGTTTTAAAAGCCCACTCTTTAGCTCAGATAACAGGGTCTATGAAAAATATGATGGGACTTCTTCCACCAAAGCATTACAAAGGAAGATACGGTATTTGGAATAAAGCAATTTTTCACAACAGAATTCATGAGTCCATTGTTGATTTAAATAAATATGTAAGTCCACATCTTACCATATTAGATGCAACGGTGGGGATGGCAGAGTATCATTTAGGTGGAGCTAAGTGCAGCCCACCGGTAAATAAAATAGTGGTCGGGTTTGATGCTAAAGAAGTGGACAGGAAAGCTGCTGAACTTCTTGGATTTGATTGGAGAGATATAAAGCATTTAAGATAAATGTTAAAATTTAGTACCGGGTAATGCTATGTGGTTTTAAGTAAAATATATAGCCTTACCCGGTATTTTTTTGTGATTTTGTGGCAATAATATTAAATAAACTAAGTATGTACATAGGCGGAGAAGGAAAAATGGGGACTGAAAAGTTTATATATGAGTCTATCAAAAAAAATATAGATATTTTAAAAAGATGTTATGGATGCAATGATGATATAGAGATAACATATTTTAAAATAAAGGGAGAAAGTGATCTTTCTTGTGCAAGTATATATTTTAAAGATTTGGTAGACAAAAAGTTATAAATGACATATCTTTAAAAATTACAAATTT
>LSQX01123127.1_pt1 | contig 17431 bp, 18 predicted proteins | sample 654561 | NCBI WGS metagenome assembly LSQX01 (sample SAMN04489861, study PRJNA283612) | anaerobic digester metagenome | isolation source: 4 biogas reactors fed with cattle manure at either 37C or 55C with and... | place: Denmark: Kongens Lyngby | collected 2014
TCCAGTGCACGGTGCCCACGTGGTAACCATCCGCGCCGTTTTCTGCGGTCAGCTTCCAGTTGCCCTCATAGGTGTAGGTTGAAGTCCCGCGCAATACCTCTAGGCCTTCCGGGGACTGGTCGACAATACTGTCGATAATACGCGCGGATTCACCCAGATATTCGGCCAGCGACACAACATCATCACTCAGACTGCCGAACAGAAAGCCACGGTAGTTTTCAAAGCGCGGTAGATGCTTTAGGTCGTGAGAGCCGTTTTTTCTGAACCCAGCGGGGTAGCCACCCTTCTTTTCATCGCGGGCTCTCAGCAGGGCGCCATCGTTCTTGAAGGTCCAGCCGTGGAATGGGCAAGTAAATGAACTTTTGTTGCCGCGCTTTTTGCGGCACAGGGTCGCGCCACGGTGCGAACATGTGTTGAGCATCGCTTTCAGTTCGCCATCGGCGGTGCGAGTAATCACTACAGGCTGGCGGCCAACCCACAGGGTGTAGTAGTCCCCTGGATTGGGCACTTGGCTTTCATGCGCCAAGAATACCCAGTTACCCTCAAAAATATACTTCATTTCGAGTTCGAAGATCTCTTCGTCGGTAAAGGCGGCACGGTCGCCCCGGTAAATACCTTTTTCGGCATCAACCTCTACGGCATTACGGATTTTTTCTTCAATTCGATTGAGCTTCTGTGTCATTGCAGCAACCCCATTTTTATTATTGAGTTACCCAACAAGACCAGTCTTGGGCACGAATATTGCTTAGGGTTATTTATCCCTGACCCGTGCTAAACAAAACTCTTGTTGTTGTTATGTTTGTAGCGCTACAAAGCGTGCTAACACTGGACGCAAAAGAAAAAAACAGATAATTTCCTACAAGCCAAAAGGATTTATTTCTGTATTTTTACCACTGGGTCCGTTAAGTTGTTCACGCTTGAGACGCAATTTCACGGTAGATTTTTTGTCTAAAATCAACAAATACTAATTTTGCATCAAGCAATACTCAGGGGGTATCGATGGAGCTTAGACATTTAAGGTATTTTGTAACAGTGGCGGAAGAGCAAAATCTGACCCAGGCTGCCAAAAGGCTCTACATCAGCCAGCCTCCGCTGACTCGCGCCATCATGCAGCTGGAAGAAGAACTAGGTGTTCAGCTCTTTCTTCGTCATTCCAGAGGTTTGGAGCTGACCTCGGCTGGGATGTACTTTTTTCCCCAAGCACAACAAATACTGAAGCGGATCGAGACTTTAGTAGAAGATACAAGGCGCATCGACAAGCAGCGAAAAGTGGTTTTTTCCATTGGTTTTGAGCCTTCCATTTTCTATGGTCAGCTACCCACCCTAGTAAGGCGACTAAGAAAAAACAAACATGTGGAAGTCATCCTGCACGAACTTGACAGCAACGAGCAGGTTCAGGCTTTAAAAACAGGAAAAATCGATGTTGGTCTGGGCCGCGTACGCATCGAGGATCCAGCAGTGGAGCAGGATGTACTATTTAGTGAGCCCATCGTTGCAGCCCTACCATCCAGCCATCCGCTGCTGGAAAATTCACTCACACTAGAGCAGTTGGCATCCCTCCCGATTATCACTTTCCCCCCGGGACCGGGACCCAGCTTTGCTAGCTTGGTACATAGCCTATTTTACTTACGCGGACTGAAAGCTAATACCGTTCAAGAAGTGAACGATCTCCAAACAGCCCTATCATTAGTCGCCTCAGACATGGGGTTTACTCTGGTTCCAGAGCAAGTCACGCAAGTAACCAGGGAAGGGGTCACCTATGTAGTACTAGGTGACAACCAACTAACAACCAACGTCATTGCCTCCCGGCGCGCAAAAGAAAGGCCGAGCGCAATCATGCGCTTGGCTAACATCATACTTCGCGAACTAGTAAACAACCGACTCACAGGTCGCTACCCACCGCGGACAAGTCAACAACCAACGATCTAACAGCTGTAGTACAGCTCGTACTCCAGCGGATGCACGAAGGTTCGTACGCGCAAGTCTTCGGCAGACTTGAGCTCAATGTAGGCATCGATGAAGTCATTGCTAAACACCCCGCCACGCAACAGAAAGTCTCGGTCCTGATCCAGCGCACTCAGCGCTTCGCTAAGACTTCCACAGACTTGCGGGATATGCCGCGACTCTTCCGGCGGCAGGTCATACAGGTTTTTGTCGGCAGGGTCACCTGGGTGGACGCGGTTCTGGATGCCATCAAGTCCGGCCATCAATAACGCGGCAAAGGCCAGGTAAGGATTGGCGGACGGGTCGGGAAAGCGAGCCTCGATACGACGCCCCCTTGGGCTGCTGTTGTAAGGGATACGAATTGCAGCCGAGCGGTTGCGCGCCGAGTAAGCCAGCATAACAGGGGCTTCAAAGCCTGGCACCAGGCGCTTGTAGGAGTTGGTGGACGGATTGGTCAGCGCATTGAGCGCCTTGGCATGCTTGATGATGCCCCCAATAAAGTACAGTGCTGTATCCGACAGGCCGGAGTAACCCTCGCCGGCAAAAATGTTCTTGCCATCGGCAGTAATTGACATATGTACATGCATGCCCGAGCCATTGTCACCATATAGCGGTTTGGGCATGAAAGTAGCAGTGCGACCATAGGCATCGGCCACGTTGCGCACCACATACTTGAGTGTCTGGACTTCGTCAGCCTTGCTGACCAAAGTGTTGAACTTGACGCCGATTTCGTTCTGCCCGGCAGTGGCCACCTCGTGGTGGTGCACTTCGACTTCCTGTCCCATTTCCTCCAGTGCATTGCACATGGATGTACGTATTTCGTGGTCCGGATCGTTCGGCGCCACCGGCATGTAACCACCGCGCACGGCGATGCGGTGACCGCGATTGCCACCTTCCTGCTCGGCATCGCTGCTCCAGGCAGCCTGGGCCGAGTGGATCTTGAACATGGCGCCGGACATGTCCGCCTTGTACTGTACCTGGTCAAAAACAAAGAACTCGGGCTCCGGCCCTACCCAGAAGCTGTCACCAATGCCGGTGGCTTTCAGGTAGTCTTCGGCCCGCTGAGCCAACGCACGGGGATCACGGTCGTAACCCTGCATAGTCGATGGTTCAATCACATCGCAAACCAGGATCAGGGTCCGCTCTTCGGTAAAAGGGTCAAGCACGGCGCTGTCATCATCCGGCAACAGCAGCATGTCTGATGCCTCGATGCCTTTCCAGCCAGGCATCGACGAGCCGTCGAACATGGCGCCCTGCTCAAAAAAATCCTCATCCAGGTTCCGTGCCGGGAGAGTCAGGTGATGTTGTTGCCCGCGAATATCGGTAAAACGAAGATCAATCCATTTCACATGGTGTTGTTTTATTAATTCGAGTGACTTCAACATCAGGGTCTCCAAATCGGCTAACGGTCCACAACAGAGCGGACTGCAATCGTGATATTCTGGACTCTGGCAGCAGCAAATACCAGAGCTGCGCTGTCAAAAAAAGGTGGACAGGCGGTCACTGCCAGCAGGCCCGCCACTCAAACCACAACCGTTTCCACTGATCCCGGCGGAGTTCACACATGCGTTATTTATGGTTATTACTGGTCGCCTGCCTGGCAAGCACCGGTCACGCCACCGAGATTTACCAGTATGTCGACGAACATGGCAACCGCATTTTTACCGACAAGCCTCCAGTACACGCAGATGCCGAAAAAATCAGCCTGCCCGAGGTCAACCGCACACAAATGCCTTCTCCGGCCGCACCGTCCGGTGCGTCACAGGCGCCCCCTGCTGATGACGGTGCTTCTGCTCCCCCTTACCGGCAACTGGCCATTGCCGAGCTGCCCGAGCATGCGACCATCCGGGCCAATGACGGCAACATAGACGTGCATGTGAAAATACAGCCACGCCTGGCTATGCAGCACAGGCTGCAACTACTGGTAGACGGCGTACCTCATGGCGAACCTGTGCGCAGCATTCTGCTACGGGCCACCAATTTAGACCGCGGCGAGCACAGTATCGCTGTTCAGGTGCTGTCTGGTGACAGGGTTCTGCAACAAAGCCCGGCCCACCAGGTCACTATCCAGCGCACCCATATCAATGCACCACCGCGTCGCCGACCATGAAGAAAACACTGGCAATCGGGCTGTTTGGGCTTGGCAACATGATCATCGGCAGCACCGCAGCCCAGATCTACAGCTGTGTGGATGCCGATGGCCAGCAGGTTTTCACTGATCGCCCTCCGGCAACCGCCAGCAGTGAAACAGTTGAACTGCAAACCGTAAACCGCATGCCGGCGGGCCAGCGCATAATCAAACTGCAAGCCCCTGCCGAGTTGAAGCGCCAACTGGAGCCCGCACCCCCGCCCTATCAGGCATTCGCGCTGCTCAGCCCACTGCAGGACGAAACCCTGCGCAATACAGGAACAGCTGTCGATATCCAGGTCAGCAGCACGCCGCAACTACAGCCCGGCCATTCTTATCAGGCTTCGCTCAATGGCGTCGCCCACGGCAGCGCCAGCACCAAACCTGAGTGGCAAATTCATGGCGTGGAGCGCGGCAGCCATCAACTGGCAGTTCAGCTGCTGGACGAAAACAAAAAACCGCTGATGCAGACACCAGAGATAACCATTCACATCAAGCAAACCACACTGGCAGACCGTCGCCGCACCAGACCCTGTGCAGAAGACGATTACGGCCAGCGACCAGAGTGTCCGCTAGCCGACAAACCAGAAAAAAAGAAACCCTGGTGGCGGCTGGGGCTATAGAAGCCGGCTTGCTCCATGGCAAGGTTCCACAGCCCCCAGGGAGAACACCCCTTCCGTACACAAGCGCAGCCCTGCACAACGCTCCGTTCATTCAGACAGCGTGACGACACATCCAGTGCAGGTAACGGCCCAGCGGGCCAAGGGCCGGGTGTCGCCGGTACAGCAACTCGGTCTCGACCAGCTCCTGGTCGGCAATTTTGTCGCGAAACCTGGGCTGCATATAGTCGTGAAAAACCCGGATGCCACTGCGCTGTTCTGGCTGCCAGTCATGTGCGGCCAGTATCTGCTCCAGTTCGCACGGATCCAGAGGCTGTTGCGGAGTCAGCCCTCCCTTGTCACCAGCAAAGTGCCCTTTGGCCAGCTTGCGCAAATTACCCTTGACCAGGTTGTGCAGCACTAGCGCATCTTTATTGTAAAACGCCAGCGATAACCACCCGTCCGGCTTGAGCAGGGGCTTCAGCGCGGCCAGCAGGGCTGCCGGATCAGCCAGCCACTCCAGGACTGCATGACACAAAATCAGGTCATAGGGTTGAGGCTTGCTGTCCACCAGTTGCTGCCAGTCACAGGGGACAAAATCTGCCTCGACGCCCGCTTCAGCAAAGCTGCTGCGAGCAGCATCCAGCATCGGCACGCTGGGCTCCACCAGGGTCACCTGATGCCCCTGCCGGGCCAGCCAAAGCGCCATATTGCCCAGTCCGGCACCCATATCCAGCACCCTGAGCTGCTGCTGCGGGAGTATTTCCTGCAAATCAGCCTGCAGCACTGCGAGGCGAATGGCCCCCTTGTTGTTACCATAAATCTTGCGGGCAAAGCGTACTGCCAGATCATCAAAGTGTTGGTCTTGCATAGGGATGCTTTTCTATTTTTTCAGCATAAAGAATTGAGTACTGATCATAGCTGCACAGATCTCTGTCAGCACGTCCAGTTTTAGCCTGTGTAGCTGCCTGCCAAGCCAGCAGGGCGCCCGGCAGGCAAGGCAGGATCAGGGCCATGACAGGGCGTAGCCATGCCGTACCGGAGCTTCGAACACCGCTGTCATTGGCGACAGGAGTTAATCAAACAGGCCACAAGCATATCGCCATTTTTGACAGTGCAACCCGGCAACCATGCTGCGACTGCCAAAAGCCATGTGTCACCGACACCCCCTCGCCCAGGGCCGGGGCTTACACCGTTCACTCCGGCACCGTGCCGGAATGAGCCGATTCGCCGGGTTTCTGCTGCTGACGACATGCCAGCAACGCTCACGTCAACTGCCGGCGACTTTCATCTGCTCCAGCAAAACCGAGCCAGTACGCAGGCTGCCCCTGGTGTCCAGATCGGAGCCGACCGCCACCAGGTTTCGATACATGTCCCGCAGGTTGCCGGCAATGGTTACCTCTTGCACCGGGAACTGGATCTCGCCGTTTTCCACCCAGTAGCCGCCCGCTCCACGAGAGTAGTCGCCCGTCACCATATTCAGTCCCTGCCCCATCAGCTCGGTCACCAGCAACCCGGTGCCCATCTGCTTGAGTAGCGCAGCGCGGTCTTGCTGACCGTGGGTCACAAAGACATTGCGTGCACCACCGGCGTTGGCGGTACTGGGCAGGCCGAGCTTGCGGCCGGAGTAAGTGCTGAGCAGATAGCTGACCAGCTGGCCATCCTTGATAAACGGCTGGGCACGGGTTGCCAAACCATCGCCGTCAAACGAACTGCTGGCCAGTCCGCCCTTGAGCAATGGGCGCTCATCCAGGGTGAACCAGTCAGGAAACAGCTGCTCACCCAGTGCATCCACCAGGAATGATGCTTTGCGATACAGGGCGCCTCCGGAAATAGCGCCCAACAAATGACCAAACAAGCCTCGAGCCACCTCGGCAGCAAAAATCACTGGCACATTGCAGGTCGGTACCGAGCGGGCGCCCAAACGGCTGGTGGTGCGCTCTGCCGCCTTACGGCCGATGCTCTGGGCGCTGGCCAGGGCATCGGCACGACGGCCGTGATCGTACCAGTAATCACGCTGCATGCTCCCGCCTTCGCCGGCAATCATCACACAACTGATGCTGTGAGCGGTGCCGGCATAGCCACCGATGAAGCCATGGCTGTTGCCATACACAGTGCAGCCGCGACTGGTATCGACACTGGTACCGTCCGCATTGGTAATACGCGGATCGGCAGCAAAAGCGGCCTCCTCACACTCCAGCGCCAGCTCAACAGCCTGTTCCGGGGACAACTCCCAGGGATGCCACAGGTCCAGCTCCGGCAGCTCGCGTGCCATCAGCTCCGGATCGGCAAGGCCCGCGCAGTCGTCTTCCGAGGTATGCCGGGCAATCGCCAAAGCAGCCGCAACCGTCTCACGCACGGCAGCATCACCCATCACCGTGGTGCTCGCCGAGCCTTTGCGCTGGCCGCTATAAACAGTAATCGAAAAGCCCTGGTCACGGATAAACTCAACCGATTCCACTTCACGCTGACGCACGCTGGCAGTCAGGCCGTCCTGCAGGCTGACTGCCACCTCACAGGCAGTAGCCCCCTGGCGCCGGGCTTCGGCCAATATATGCTCCACCTGTGCTTGTAATGCAGGAATGGCCTCGGGGCCGGACTGCTCAATGCCGTTCATGCTGTATACTCCAACACAAATAAATGACGGGACAGCCTACCAGAAATCAACCCCGGCGTGACCTGGCCCAAGCTGTCGATTTTTGCCAAAGTCACATTTACCACAGCAGCGCGGCGCTTTGCCACTGCTCTAGGTTATGCAAACCGGACAGCCCACAAAGCCGGCAGAGATTAAAAAACGAATCAAACAGCGCCAACAGGAAACAGCATGTCAGACCAGTTTGAAGAAGAGTACGAAGAGAAAAGCAAATCGCAGATCAAGCGCGAATTTCTTGCCCTGCAAGACCTGGGTGCGCAACTCGCGGGATTAAAACCGGAAATGCTCAACCGCTTGCCCATCAACGACGCCCTGCGCAAAGCACTGGACGAAAGTCCGCGTCACACCAAGCACATCGCCCGCAAGCGGCATAACCAGTATCTGGGCAAATTGCTGCGCGACCACGATGTGGATGCCATCATGGCCGTGCTGGATCAGTTTGATACGGCCAGCCGCGAATACAACAACCGTTTCCACCAGCTGGAGCGCTGGCGTGAGCGCTTGCTGGATGAAGGCGATGACGCCCTGCAGGAACTGATGCAGGAATATCCGGATATCGACAGTCAGCATCTGCGTGGCCTGGTACGTCAGGCCCGGCAGGAGCGCGCAAGAGAAAAACCACCAGCTGCAGCCCGCAAGCTATTCCGTTACCTGCGTGAAGTAGCCGAGAAAAATCTGTAGTTTCTACCCAGCCGCACCACTCGGCCAGACGCAGTGGCGAGTGCTTTGCATGATCCGGAAAACCCGAAGCAGGCCACTCATGGCTTGCGTAACCTTGCGACCACACAGCGTTGTGGGCTGTATTGCGGCCACGAAAACCTAAACCACCACAACCAGTTGCGCCAGGCCCCACAGTTCCAGCCTGCCAGGGGCTGGAGGCAGGGGTCTGGCCCGGATTTCTGAACCGGATGCGCCCTGCTCGCCGACAAACTTTAAGCCACATTGAAAACAGCTGTTCCCGGCTGCCGGCGGGAGCCACTCTGGGTGTTGCAGCTGAAGTTATGCAAGCGATATTTGTATGGCCACCCTGCGGCGCAGTTCTGGAATCACCTCTTCAGAAAACCAGGGATTGCGCTGAAACCAGGCAATATTGCGCGGTGACGGATGTGGCAGCGGCAAGATGTCGCCCGGCTGGTCACGCCAGTTTTTTACCCGCTCGGTCAAGCTCTTGTGATGACCACGCAAATAGTAGTTTTGTGCGTACTGACCTATCAGCAAGGTCAGGCTGACATCTGGCAGCTGCTCCAGCAACTGTGCATGCCATTGCGGTGCACACTCTTTGCGTGGCGGCAAGTCACCGCTTTTGCCTTTTCCAGGGTAACAAAAGCCCATCGGCACAATGGCAAACAGCTGCGGGTCATAAAACTGCTCACGCGTGACCTGCATCCAGTCGCGCAGTCGATCACCGCTGAGATCATTCCAGGGTGTGACTGACTCATGCGCACGCAAGCCGGGGGCCTGGCCAATAATCAGAATACGTGCACCCTCGCCTGCCTGCAGCACCGGACGCGGCGGCAAAGGCAAGTGCTCAGCACAAAGCGTGCAGGCATCAACTTCTTCCAGCAAAGGGATCAGCTCGGGCATAGTCTTTTCTTGCAGCATGGAGGTCGAGAGCTCTCGCAGAGCTCAGCTAAGGTTTCTCAGGAGGCAGTCTCCCTCAGGCTCTTCAGCGGATAAATATCAAAACGGCTGGACTTGCCTTGCAACACATAACCAGGATCAGGACCAGCCAGCGCAGGAGCAATGCGCGGGCGTTTGACCACAACCCGGTGGCTGGCCAGCGCCAGCGCTGCTTCCAGCAGCAGGTGGGCATCCTCATCCCCACCCACCAAAGGCTGAAACAGGCGCATTTCTTTTTTTACCAGAGCACTTTTGCTGCGTTCGGGAAACATCGGGTCCAGATAAATCACCTGGGGCCGCTCGCCCTGCCAATTCTGCATCAGCTCGATGGCATTGCCCTGCTGCAATTGCATGTTGCTGACGATGGCTGCGGTTTCCGAATTCAGCAGCGCACGCTGCAAGCCATCCTGTAACAGGGCCGCAACCAGCGGGTGACGCTCAATCATGTCCACCCGGCAGCCCAGGCAGGCCAGAACAAAGGCATCCCGGCCCAGCCCGGCGGTGGCATCCAGCAGATATGGGCGAACCGCACGCTGAATGCCAACGGCCCTGGCAATCATCTGGCCTGTGCCACCGCCAAACTGACGACGGTGCGCCAGTGCGCCGGTAACAAAGTCAACCCGCACCGGGCCGGCTTTGCTGTTAACTTCTTGTAATTGCAGACCGCCGGAGGTCAGCTGCAGTTCAAATTCTGGGTTTTCAGCGGGCTGCAAGCCCAAGCGCCCAGCCAACTCGGCTGCCTGGCCTGCCAGTGCCGGATCAAGGGCTATAACACGGACGCTCATCAGGCGTACAGGTCGAGCCCGAGCACCTGGTTCGCATCCAGGGCGTCGTCAGTCATGTTGGCGGTTGTCGAGTAGCTGACCATGGCCTGCTGGTTTTGCCAGGGCAGGTTTTGACGGGGAAAGCCCGTCTGGCGTTCCTGGTAACGCTGGTATTCTTCTTGTGCTTGCAGCTGCGAAATGGCTTGCAGGCTCTGCGGACGCGAGTGCCCGGACAATGCATCGCCCTGACGGCTGCGGCTTTCATCCTGACGCACCTGCGCATCAGATGCAGCAACTGCGTCTGGCCGAGTGGTGCGACTGGGCACGTAAGCAGGAGAATATCCGTCAATGCGCATGAAAAACCCTCGAAATGACGCCACTACTGTAGCCAGATGCTGTCTGTCCGGCAAGCCTGTACCAGACCAATGCAGACGCTGCCAGGCATTCCCTGCCAAGCCCTGCAGCCCTCCCACGCATGCGCCACTTCAGTGGTGACCCGGCCCCGCCGTACGAGCCACTTCAGTGGCGACACACACCCTGAACCAGGCAACCACAGAGCGCGGCTGAAGCCACTCCTACAGGACCGGCATCAAGCCCCGGTTTTGGGCGTGGCAACCTGGTCGCGCAAGTATACGGGTTGAGCCTGCTCAGCAGGCCGCATCTGGCCCAGCTGCCAGTCGTGTAATGCCAGCTGCAGAATATCTACAGCATGTGGCAGATGTTCTGCAGCATGTCCACTGACCGCTACCGGAATGCGGCCTGCATAGGACGCCCAGCCGGTACCAGCGGCAATCCAGCTGCCCTTGGTTGTACGCGGCAGCACAGCCTGCTCCGGCGCACACACCTGCTCAATGCCCTGCAACTTCATTTGCCCTTCTTGCATGGCGTAACACCCCCAATACACTTCATCCATACGCGCATCAATGGCGACCGCCACTTGCTCGGCACCCTGTTCACGCCAGGCCCGGTGGGCAATGGCAGCCAGGCTGGATACCGGCAACACTGGCTTGTCCAGGGCAAATGCCAACCCTTGCACCACCCCGACTGCTATCCGCAGCCCGGTAAAGGCACCAGGGCCCTGACCAAAAGCTATGGCGTCCACATCAGCCAGCACAATGCCGGCCTCATTCAGCACTTCCTGCACCATCGGCAAAACTTGCTGGGCATGCAGACGGGGAACGACCGCATAGCGACTGATCAGCCTGCCATCATGCAACAGGGCAACAGAACAGGCTTCAGTGGCGGTATCAATGGCAAGCAGAGTGGTCATAAAGGGAAGAAGTCTATGGGGGCGAATGTATTCATACATGACCCCTGGCTGCCATTGACAGCCAGGGGTCAGTACAGACGGATCAGGCCAGCGCTGCGATCACCTTGCCCGTAATCTCGTCAACACTGCCAACGCCTGGAATGGCGCTGTACTTCGGCGCACCGTTGGCGGCGGCCATATCCTGGTAGAAGTTGACCAGCGGCTTGGTCTGCTCGTGGTACACCTGAAGACGGTGACGCACTGTTTCTTCCCTGTCATCATCACGCTGGACCAGCTCTTCACCGGTTTCGTCATCTTTGCCGGCGACCTTGGGCGGGTTGTACTCGACATGGTAAGTACGACCAGAAGCCGGATGGAAACGGCGGCCCGCCATGCGTTTGATGATCTCTTCGTCATCCACAGCAATTTCCACCACATGGTCAATGGCAACACCGGCATCACGTAGCGCTTCAGCCTGCGGAATGGTGCGCGGGAAACCGTCAAACAGGAAACCGTTGGCGCAGTCATCCTGCTGGATACGCTCCTTGATCAGGTCGATGATGATGTCATCAGACACCAGACCACCCGTTTCCATGACGTTCTTCACCTTCAAGCCCAGCGGGGTGCCTGCCTTGACGGCAGCACGCAGCATGTCGCCAGTGGAAATCTGTGGAATACCGAACTGTTTGGTAATGAAGCCTGCCTGGGTACCTTTACCGGCACCGGGCGCTCCCAGCAAAATCACGCGCATTTTGTGCTCCTCTTGATGAATAGCTTTAATTGTAATGTGGGTATCAGGGTTGCGCGATGACAACCCCGACAACATGGCGGCGCTGGGCAGCCAAACGTGACAATGTACACACTAGCCTTTAGTCGCACAAGGGCTTATTGCCGACTGACGATGTATTTGAATGCCCGAAGGAGGCTTGCTCCTGTACAAAGGGGCTTGTCTCCGGGCCCCTGTCAGGGGCTAGCCGGCAGACGCATATCGCGCCCCAAAATGACGGAAAAGCGCGATATCGCTGCCGGGGCAAGCCCTCCTGCAAAAGACTTTCTGTACGTTTGTGAATACAGCCTCAGCCGGTATTACGCAAACCGGCAGCAATACCGGCCACAGTCACCAGCATCGCCTTTTCAATCGCCGGACTGATTTGCTCCTGGGTGCGTGAACGCGCCAGCAGCTCGACCTGCAGCAGGTGCAGCGGGTCCAGATAGGTATCACGAACACTGATTGAGGCCCGTACAACAGGGTGTCTCTCAAACAGCAGCTCCTGTCCGGTCAGGCGCAGCACATTATCGACTGCCTGCTGTAACCGCTGAAACAGCTGTTCACCCAGGGGGCGCAACTCCGGTTCAACCAGACGTTCGTCATACAGCCGCGCAATACCCGAATCGGCCTTGAGCAACACCATCTCAAGCATGTCGATACGGGCACGGAAAAACGGCCACTGGTCACGCATTTCGTCCAGTAGCGGCTCTTCGCCACGGGCGAAGGCCTTCTCCAGTGCACTTTCCCAGCCCAGCCAGGCTGGCAGCATCAGGCGGGTTTGCGTCCAGGCGAAAATCCAGGGAATAGCTCGCAGGCTCTCAATGCCGCCAGTACGGCGACGGGCCGGACGGCTACCCAGTGGCAAGCGCCCCAGCTCCTGTTCGGGTGTGGCCTGACGGAAGTAATCAACAAAACGTGGATCCTCCTGCACCACCTGTCGATAGCCCTGCAAGCCGTCTTCTGCCATGCGATCCATCACGGCACGCCATTCATCCCTGGGGGCAACCGGGGGCAAGTGGGTCGCTTCGAGCACCGCTGCAAGGTACAGATTGAGGTTTTGTGCGGCCACTTCGGGCAGGCCATATTTGAAGCGTATCACCTCACCTTGCTCGGTGGTGCGGAACCTGCCGGCCACCGAGCCGGGTGGCTGGGACAAAATGGCTTCGTGCGCAGGACCACCACCACGGCCTACCGTACCGCCACGACCATGAAACAGCAGCAGCTCGACCCCGGCATCCTGGCAAACCTGCACCAGACGCTCCTGCGCCCGATACTGAGCCCAGGCAGCAGCGGTGGTGCCGGCATCCTTGGCCGAATCAGAGTAACCGATCATGACCTCTTGCGGCCCTTTCAGACCCTTGCGGTAATCATCAAGGCTGAGCAGCTGCCGAATGGCATCGGCGGCATGATCCAGGTCGTCCAGTGTCTCGAACAGCGGCGCAACCCGCATCGCACGACGCACACCGGCCTCTTTTAGCAACAGCTGCACTGCCAGCACATCCGACGGTGCACTGGCCATGGAAATAACATAGGTACCCAGTGATTCGGTCGGTGCACGGGCAATCACTGCACAGGTTTCCAGCACTTCACGGGTGTCATCGCCCGGCTGGAAATCCTTGCTCAGCAGCGGACGCTTACTGTTCAGTTCTTGCAACAAAAACTGCTGACGCTGCTCTTCGCCCCAGTCGCTATAGCGACCCATCCCCAGCCACTCGGTGATTTCGTTGATGGCCGACGTGTGCCTTGAGGCATCCTGGCGAATGTCCAGCCGAACCAGTGACAAACCAAAGGTGGCAGCGCGGCGGATGGTATCCAGCAGGTCACCGTCAGCAATCAGGCCCATGCCACATTCATGCAACGAGCGGTAGCACATCAACAGCGGATCAAGCAGCTCGGCGCGATTATGAATAATATCTTGCGGCAGTGGCAGGTCGTGGGCGATAGCGTTTTGCAGCTCGGTACGGGTATGGCGCAACCGGGCACGCAAGCGCTTGAGAATCACCCGGTAAGGCTCGTCGGTGTCTTCACCCACTACGGCCTGCAGCTCCGGGGTCGCGCGCTGCATCGACAGCTCATGGGTCAGTTGCGAAACATCACGCAGATAAAGGTCGGCGGCCAGCCAACGGGCAATGCGCAATACATGGCGGGTAACCTTGGCTGTTACATTGGGGTTACCATCACGGTCACCACCCATCCAGCTGGCAAAGCGGATCGGCGCTGCACTCAGGGGCAGCGGGCCGGCTCCAGCCTCACGCAATACGCCATCCACATGGCGCAGCACTTTCGGAACCGCTTGCCACAACGAGCGCTCAATCACGGCAAAGCCCCAGCGTGCCTCGTCCTGCGGAGTGGGCTGGCTGCTGCGGATTTCACTGGTATGCCAGATCTCGGCAATCAGGCTACGCAACTTCTGGATATGCTGCGCCCGCTCAGCCTCGGGCAGTTCCTTGTGATCCAGCTCGGCCAGTTGCTGGGCGATGAAGTCATACTTCATGATCAGCGTACGGCGTGATACCTCGGTCGGATGCGCAGTCAGCACCAGTTCAATATCCAGACCGGATACAGCCTTGCTCAGGTCTTCGGGACAGCTGGCCGAGGCTTTCAGGCGCTCCAGCACCTGCGCCAGCATCTGGTCTTCAAAGGGAGGCTCTTCGTCGTCACCACGACGACGCATAAGGTGATACTGATCGGCGATGTTGGCCAGGTTGAGAAACTGGCTAAAGCCGCGCGCTACCGGTAGCAGTTCATCTTCGGCCAGGCCGGCCAGGGTTTCTTCCAGTTGTGTACGGCCATCCTGCGAACCGCGCCGAGCCGACTTGGCGCCGGTACGGATCAGTTCAACTTTCTCTAGGAACTCGGCACCGCGCTGAGCCTTCATGGTCTGCCCGAGCAAATCACCGAACATGTGGACGTTGTCGTGTACCCGCTGGCTGATACGTGCCATGTGGCCTCCTGTTGTTATGCTTTTGGGAATAATAGCCACAGCATAAACCACTAGCCGGATTCAGGCTATGCACTCCGTTGTAGAGCGCTTGCAGCCGCGAGCTTAATTTGCACCCCATGGCACAGCCTTTGCAGAGGCACGCCCACTTACCCAACAAGTCGCGGGCACGCTCCTGTACGAGCCGCTTCAGTGGCGACCCATCCCGAACCAAGCAGACCACAGGTCGCGGCTGAAACCGCTCGCGCCTTGCAACGGCCCCATGGACGGACGCAACTTGCTGCTACAGACATAACCGCTTCTGCTATCCTGTACCCACGCCAAACCACAGGAGAGCAGCCATGCAGCGCCTTCTTCAATTCCTGCTGATCACCTTATTACTGGCAGGCTGTCAAACCGCTGCCCTCACCGAACTGGACTACGACACCCGGCAGGATTTTTCTCTCTGGCAAACCTGGCAATGGGCCGAACCAGCAGTCGAGTTTTACAGCCGCGAACAAGCCAGCGACCTGGATCAGGCGCGCATTCGTGATGTAGTTGGCGAGCAACTACTGCAATGGGGGTTCCTGCCTGCTGACCAACAGCCGGATTTTCTGGTCCGTGCCTGGCTGGGACAAGAAGACCGCGTAGAGCGCATCTACGTGCAACGTGGTGGCTATTGGGGTGACCCCTGGGGGCGATACTGGGGGGGACCTGGCTGGGTAGAGCCACAAGACATACGTTATCGGGTGTTCACCCTTCAGCTGGATATATTGGATGCACAAACTGGCAAACTGGCTTGGCGTGCCAGTGAACAATGGCCAGCAACAAGCAGCAGCACCCGCCCACAAAAGCGGGATACAGAGATTCGCAAGGCAACCCGGCTCATATTGAAAAACTTCCCGCCACACTAGACCCGAACATCACAAAGCGCATCACCCATACCGAGCTTTTGCCTGTAGCGGCCCGGTGCCGATGACACGATGGATTGCAAGCACAGTCATCGCTGCCCCCAACAGCCAGCAAACCATAAACTGCTTGCAACCCTGCGCGACCCGCCAAGGCAAGCCCCAGGCGGTGCACAAGTTCCGTAGCAACAAGGCGGGCCCATTAGCGAATATGCAAGCCTCTATTGCTGCGCTACCATGGCCCTCCCAATAGAGTTGATCACTGCCTATGAACATGCTGACCGTCTGGCTATTTTTCACCATGGCCTTTCTGGCCGGCGCCTTCATGCCTGTACAAGCGGGTATCAATGGTCTGCTGGCCCGCGAGCTGTCCAGCACCCTGACGGCCGCCACCATATCTTTTCTGATGGGCTCCCTGGGCCTGCTGGTTGTACTTCTGCTGCAACGGCAAAGCATACCCCTCGGTGCTATCAAACAGCTACAATGGTGGCACCTGGTTGGCGGGCTGATGGGGGCTTTTTTTGTATTTACCGCTGCTTTTGCCGCGCCACGTATTGGTGCCCTGATGTTCATGGCCCTGGTCCTGGCCGGACAGATGAGCAGCGCACTATTCCTCGACCACCAAGGCTGGCTGGGATTTCGCGAGTCATCCATCACCACCGGCAAGGTTCTGGGAATGGTCTGCATCGTAGTCGGCGTCTGGCTAATCCGCCGCGGGTAACTGCCTCACAGCCAAAACACCTCTGTACCAGCCATTCCCTGTATGAGCCACTTCAGTGGCAACCCACACCCCGAGCCAAACACCCACAGGTCGCGGCTAAGGCCGCTTGTACCGGTAAAGTCATTCTTACAGTAAAAGCCACCTGTACAGGCGCAGGCCCGCAACTGTACAGCAAAGATGCGCGGCAAACTCATCAACATATGGTTACAATCCGAAGTAACTCATTAGTCTTAACCTGACCCACAAGGGCTGACTTTTGCTGCATTTCAAGGCATATTGTCCGCTTTTATGCACCAAGGCATCGGCATGGCTTCTATTCTTCTTTTGCATGGCCCCAACCTGAATCTGCTCGGGGTCCGCGAGCCCGGAGTATACGGCTCGCAAACCCTTGACGACATCAATAAGGCCCTACAAGAACAGGCCATTGCCGCCGGCCATCAACTGGAGTGTCTCCAGAGCAATGCCGAGCACCTGCTGATTGAGCGAATCCACACAGCAAAAAACGATGGAACAGCCTTCATCCTGATCAATCCTGCCGCATTTACACATACCAGCGTCGCATTACGTGACGCATTGCTGGCAGTGAGCATCCCATTTATTGAAGTGCACTTGTCCAACGTATACAAGCGCGAACCTTTTCGACATCACTCCTACTTCTCGGATATAGCAGAAGGAGTGATTTGCGGCCTGGGTGCCAGTGGTTACCACCTGGCCCTGCAAGCTGCAATTGAGCATGTCAACCTATCCTGATTACACTCAAACAACCTGCGGAGTCATACCCGATGGATATTCGTAAAGTAAAAAAACTCATTGAACTCGTTGAAGAGTCCGGCATTGACGAGCTGGAAATTCATGAGGGCGAAGAGTCCGTGCGCATCACCCGCCACAGCGCAGTAGCAGCCCAGCCGGTCACCTATGCCGCAGCGCCGGCACCCGTGGTTGGCGCTCCGGCCGCAGCGCCAGCACCAGCGGCAGAAGCCGAAGCAGCTCCCCAGCTCAAAGGCACCGTTATCCGCTCCCCAATGGTTGGCACCTTCTATCGCGCCCCTTCTCCCACTTCTGCCAGCTTTGTTGAGCCCGGCCAGAGTGTGAAAAAAGGCGACGTACTGTGCATTGTTGAAGCCATGAAAATGATGAACCACATTGAAAGCGATGT
>LSQX01258262.1_pt1 | contig 17431 bp, 17 predicted proteins | sample 654561 | NCBI WGS metagenome assembly LSQX01 (sample SAMN04489861, study PRJNA283612) | anaerobic digester metagenome | isolation source: 4 biogas reactors fed with cattle manure at either 37C or 55C with and... | place: Denmark: Kongens Lyngby | collected 2014
AAATAAACCCCCACTGGATACGGGCTCATTATGCCAAGTGATACGAAATAGGTTTCGAGGGTGCAGATCCCACAAACCAATCCCTTTTAGTTCATCTTTGATCTTATCTGGCACCTGGCTCGGGTTTCGCATTTGTTCAAAAGTGGGAAAGATGATATTTTGCTGGCGAACCCGTTGAACAGTTTGCTCAAGTCGACCCGGATACATGGTTAAATCTACTTTTGTCATTCAGCCTCTCCTTGTTAATTGATCTAATAAGCATGCATCTCATAATTCCAACCGTGATGGATGGAATTAAAAACTCACTTTTATTCTTTGCTGTCTGGTAGATCTTCAGGCGCTTCTGCTACAATGTACAACGGCCGGTTCTTAGCCTCGTCATAAATTCGCCCGATATATTCGCCAATGATGCCCAAGCTGATCAACTGCACCCCGCCCAAAAACAGCACCATGACCAACGTCGTCGCCTGCCCTAGGAGGGCTGTGCCGGTGAGCAAACGCAGGGTAGCTACCACGGGAATCGCCAGCACGCTCAACCCTGCTGCAATAAAACCGATATAAGTAGCCATCTGAAGGGGAAAGTAAGAGAAGCCAGTAACGGCATTCAAAGCCAGTTTGAGCATCTTTTTGAAAGGATATTTGGTTTCACCGGCAAACCGCGATTGCCTTTTATAGCTAACCCCTACCTGTCTGAAGCCCACCCAAGCTGACATTCCACGCAGGAAGCGGTGCTTTTCGCGCATTTGCTGCATCACCTGCACCACTTTTCGATCCATCAAGCGGAAATCGCCGGTATCTAAGGGGATTTCCACATCCGTGATGCGGTAGATGAGCCGATAAAACAACGCGGCTGTAGTGCTTTTGAACCAGGTTTCGCCTTCGCGCTCTTCGCGCACGGCATATACAACCTCGTAACCTTCGCGCCATTTGGCAATTAAATCAAGAATCACCTCCGGCGGGTCTTGCAAATCGGCGTCGATAATGATCACCGCGTCACCGCGACAGTAATCGATACCGGCGGAGACCGCAATTTGGTGCCCAAAATTTCGAGCGAAGATCACCGGACGCACCCGCGGGTCGTTCTCGGCCAGTTTCCGCATCAGCTCGGTAGAGCCATCTGTGGAACCATCATCGATCAGGATTAACTCCCAGGGTTCGCCAGTACTTTCCATAACACTCTTAACTCGCTGATACAGTTCAGGAATACTTTCCAGCTCGTTAAAAATGGGTGCAATAACAGTAAAGGTCGGCATGGTCATCTAAGCTCCTTTATGACTGCTTCAAGGGTTGGTTCAATGATAGGCGCGGTAGGGACAGCCCGCATAACAGCGTTAACGTCTTTAAGTCCGCTGCCGGTATTAAGCACCAAGACTGGCTCATCGGGTTCAACAATTTTTTCAGCAACCGCTTTGACCAGGCCGGCATAAGCAGTTGACGCAGCGGGTTCGGCAAAGATACCAACTCGGCCCAGTTCAGCAATAGCCCCCAGAATAGCTTCATCGGGAACAGTCAGGTAGGTACCGCCAGTTTCACACGCTGCTCGCACCGCCCGCACCCCGTCGCGCGGCAGGTCTACAGAGATGCTGTCCGCCAGGGTCGTCGAGCGGACAGCGCGAATCTCTTCATCGCCGCGCTGAAAAGCATTGGCGATGGCCGCTGAACCTGTAGATTGTACACCAATGATGCGCGGCATTCTTGCCATCCAGCCCAGGGCCATCAGGTCTTTAAATCCCTTGTGTATGCCAGAAATGATATTGCCATCTCCTACGGGAATAAAGACAGCCAGGTTTTTACTATCCGCAGGCAAACGGCACATAACTTGTTCCCAAATTTCAAAGGCGGCGGTTTTTTTACCTTCAGCTGTGAAGGGATTAAACCCGGTATTGCGATTATACCAGCTCAGGGCTTGCGTTACTTCGATGCTCAAATCAAAAGCCTGGTCGTAATTCCCATCCACCAGCAAAACCCGGGCGCCAAAGCCAATCAACTGTGCAATTTTAGCGGGTGGGGCAGTTTTCGGGGCAAAAATAACCGCTTTTGTTCCTGACGCGGCTGCCATGCCTGCCAATGCTGAACCGGCATTGCCGGTTGAGGCAGCCACGATAACCTCGGCGCCAATTTCAGCAGCGCGGGCCACCACAATGGCACTGGCCCGGTCTTTGAAGGAGGCGGTGGGGTTCGGGCTCTCGTCTTTAATCCACAAACGTTGCAATCCCAGTTGTTGTGCCAGGCGAGCGGGCTTATAGACAGGTGTCCATCCAACCCGACGCAAGGGCGTTCCCAGGTTTCCCGGATCGCTCACGGGTAATACATTTAAATAACGCCACAGCGATGCCTCTGGCAGATGCATGAAATTCTGAGTATTGTATTGGGCATTAATGGCTTTGTAATCAAGAATAACATTCAGGTTCCCGCCATCCTTAGGGCAAGTGTAGGTCACCGCTTCAGGTTCATACTCAGCTCCGCATAAGGAACAGGTGAAATGTGAAAATTTATGTTTCATTGGGTTCCCGGTTGTTATCTTTCGTTTCAATATAAGCTGCATGAGCTGTCACCGTAAAGTGACAACCCATGAATACGCCTTTAAGGAACAATCCATGTGCCAGTCTTGCCTTCAAGGGCATCGCTGATGTGTTTCGGATCAGTGATCAGGGCTTTCTTGCCGCCCTCTTCAAAGTATTTGATGACCGCCTGAATTTTCGGCAGCATACTACCCGAAGCAAAATGCCCGGCTTCAATATACTGTTTGGCCTCCCCAACGGTCATCCTATCCAGGAAAACCTGGTTTGGCTGATTGTAATGTAAGGCAACTTTTTCTACAGCAGTGCTGATGATAAATAAATCTGCTTTGATATGAGACGCGATAATGGCTGCACTGAAGTCTTTGTCGATGACGGCTTCAATCCCCCTGATATAGCCGGCTTCGTCTTCAATGACGGGGATACCGCCACCGCCCACAGCAACCACAATGGTACCGGCGTGGATGAGTATGTCAATCACGTTGGCTTCAACAATATGGGTTGGAAGTGGCGATGGCACCACCCGACGCCATCCACGGCCAGCATCTTCCACAACAGCCCAGCCTTCATTCCCAACCCGCCGTTTAGCTTCATCTTCATCCATAAAGGAGCCAATGGGCTTGGTGGGGTTCTGAAAGGCCGGGTCATTTCGATTGACAATCGTTTGAGTCACCACCGTTGCCACATCTTTTACCATGCCGCGTCGTTTAAATTCATTGTAAAGCGCGTTTTCGAACATATACCCAATCGCACCCTGGGTATCTGCGCCGCAGTAATCCAGTGGGACTTCATGCAGTTCGTGTGCAGCGAGCTCCGAGCGGCGCAAAATGAATCCGACCTGGGGACCATTACCATGTGTTACAACCACATCCCATCCCTTTTGAATCATGTCTACAATGTGTGTCATCGTGTCATTAGCAGCATTGTACTGATCCTGAACGGATTGATGGCTTTTATCTTTGATTAATGCATTGCCACCCACGGCGATAACAGCAATACCTTGTCTTTCCATATGATGTTGTGTTCCTGTTCAATAATATTTTTTAATTTAAGCCATCGTCAGAGCCATGACAGCTTTTTGCGCGTGCAGCCGGTTCTCTGCTTCGTCGAAGACCACAGACTGCGGCCCATACAGAACGCCATCCGTCACCTCGATATCGCGGTCGGCAGGCAAGGGATGCATGTAAATGGCATCATCTTTAGCCAGGGCCATTTTCCGCTCATCAGTAATCCAGCTCTCATATTTGTTCGTCACCCGGGTAATTTCATCAGGGTCAGTGACTTTCACCAGAGGACCCCAGGATTTAGCGTAAACTATATCTGCGTCTTTAAAACCCTCTTCCATGCTGTCGACAACATCAAAGCCGGTCTTGTACTTGCGGGCCTGTTCGCGTGCTTGGTCCATAATTTCAGGCATCAATTCAAACTCTGGTGGGTGAGCCAAAACTACATCCAAACCAAAACGGGGCATCTGCAGAATGAGGGATTGCGGAACAGAAATGGGTTTGGAGTATGAAGACGCGTACGCCCAGGAAACAACGATCTTCTTGCCACGCAAATTGCGGCCTTTCTTTTCCCAGATGGTCATCAGGTCTGCTAAACACTGCGGGGGATGGTAGACATCACATTGCATGCTCAACAAGGGAACCCGTGCAGCTTCTGCCACCTGGTTGAGGTACTGGTTGCCAACGCCCCAATCGCAGTGACGAATCGCAATGCCGTCAAAAAAACGACCGAGGATCTCGCCAATCTCTCTCTCGGTATCGCCATGGGAGATTTGAGTGGTCTGCGATTCAATAAAAGCAGCATGGCCACCCAGTTGCGCCATACCCGCCTCGAAACTGCAGCGAGTGCGCGTGCTGGAAAAAAAGAACAATAAGCCTAGAACCTTATCGCGCAGATAAGCATGCGGTTGACCAAGAGCACGCTTCATCTTCAGGTCAAAAGCAACGTCTAAAACAGTTTCGACTTCTTCCTTACTGAAGTCAAGGTCGCTGATTAAATCTCGTCCACGTAAGTTTGTGATCATTTAGGTCTCCTTATTATTTTAGTAAAATTCTCATAATCGTTTTTGAACTAAGTGTTGATTATCAGGTCTGAAAATTGCCAATTTTTCTGACAACGCATAACTTGAAATATCCGGGAAGAAAATAGCTGTATGAGAAATCGACCGGGATACGCTCGGTATTAAACAGCACACCAGAAAGGAGCAGCAAAGTATCGCCCCGTCTAACGTCCAGCGCTTTGGCAATTTCTGGGGGCGCGTGGATTGCGCTGATTTCCGTCCTCGATTCCGACAGGCCCGGATTCAAAACCTGGTTTAACAAGTCCAGTATCGATCCCGTGAACTGCTCTTCGATTATCTCAAGCGCAATGACATGTTCCGGGAGGATATCGATCAAATACGCCACAGGCACACTTTCAGCCCTGATCACACGGTTAACCTTATAAATAGGTGCGGCCAACCTCAATTTGGAGTTTTTCGGCGTGAATCTCATCGGCACTCGATCGGGTGATATCTAAAGCGCCCATGGTCACATCAAGACCAATTTTCTTGGCCAGTGTTTCAATGCTTTCTAATGCTTCAAGCCCGGTTTCAAAAATATGGGTCGGCTTAACAACAAAGGTTCCTAAACCCTGCCTGCGTCTTAGAAACCCCTGGCTTTCAAAGGTTCGCATCACTTCGCGCAAAGTGGCCCGTGATACGCCTAAGTCGGCAGCAAGTTGGGGTTCTGAGGGCAGTTTCGTCCCTTTAGGAGCGTTTTCAATAATTTCCCTCAGGTCGTTTTGCAATCGGTGATATGTCGAAAGATCTGAATTCATATTTTTGTGCAGCAGCAATTTAAAAACAATGGTCTTTCAGTGGTTTTGCTAAGCCATCCTTAACTATTTAGATTATTGTGATTTTTCATTAATCAAATGGCTGATCAGGGCATAAAATTCAGTGGCCTTGACCACATCATCCAAATTCACACTATCCATATTGGTGTGGGCAGTTTCTTCATCGCCAGGCCCAAAGCCAATCGATGGAATTCCGGCTTTCCCAGCCCAATAGATGCCATTGGTGGAAAAATTCCATTTGTCTGCGGGAGCATCCTCTAACCCAATCAAGGTGCGAGTTTCAAGGCCCGCTTGAACAAGATAATGATCTTCGTCTAAAGCCCAAGCAGGGAAGTATTTATCAACCGGGAACACAAAACCTGTATAGGATGGTTCATCGTAAAAGAGTTCTTCAAGCGCGATCGCGTCGGAAAGTTCTAGGGGTATCAACGCCTGGATTTGGGCATAAGCTTCTTCTTTTGTTTCGCCGAAGGTTAATCGTCGGTCGATATAGATCACCGCTTCATCGGGAACGGCATTGATGGACGGTGTTTTAACAACCATATCCGATACGGTAATTTTTCCATGTCCCAAAAATTCGTCATCCCCTAATTCAGGTTCAAGGTCTCGGATGCCCGCAATGATGGGCAACAATTGGTAAATCGCGTTGACCCCCAGGTGGTTCGAAGCGGCATGTGCCGAACGACCTTTAGAGGTGATCTTTAACTCAACCCGGCCTTTATGCCCACGGTAAACCAGCATTTTGGTGGGTTCCCCGATGATAGCATAATCTGGTTTCACACCGGGGTCTACTTCCACAAAGGTGTTCGGGGCAATTCCATCACACCATTCTTCCATGTTGCCAAAGTAATAAGCAGTCCAGCCATCCAATAATCCTAAATCTCGGGCAATGGCCATGCCGTAAACCATACCCGGTGTAGACCCCTTCTCATCACAAGCGCCGCGGGCAAAAAGAACCCCATCTTCGACTTTTCCGACAAATGGATCCCATCCCCATGATTCAGGGTCGCCAATTCCAACCGTATCGATATGTGAATCAAACACGATTACGCGTTCGCCATCCCCAATGCGCCCCAGGATATTGCCCATCTTATCAAAACGGACTTCATCGAATTTTAATCTCCTCATTTCCTCGGCAATGCGTTCGCCGACCGGGCCAATCTGAGATTCCATGCTGGGAATAGCAACGATGTCCCTTAGAAACTGGAGGATTTCCGCCCGTTGCTCTTCGACCTTACTTTGGATTTTACTGACAATTGTCGAGTCAACCATTTTAACTATTTCTCCTTTATAGTTTTTTATTTTACAAAACAGGAACCCTATATTAACAAGTCATCATACAAATGCTCGATCAATCTCCGGTTAATAAACGTTTCGCAGCCTGGTTGTGTTTCTTCACCAAAGTCGGAACGTTAACGGTCATCAATTCGCCATCTTTGACGATTATTTTTCCGCCGACAATGTTGATGTCCACCTTTTGAGGGGCACAGAACAAAGCCGCGGCCACAGGGTCGTGTAGGGCGCCGGCATAATCCAGGCGGTCGAGGTTAATGGCAAACAAGTCGGCACACTTTCCTACCGCCAGCGAGCCAATATCCTCCCGCCCCAGCACGGCAGCCCCTCCCCGGGTGGCAATTTCAAGCGCTTGCCGGGCAGTCATCAGCGGCGGCGCATCCTCACCAGACCTTGAAGCGCCCCCCAGCCCGGCGTTTAATCGGGCCAGCAACATTGCCAGGCGTGCCTCACCTAAAAGGTGAGAACTATCGTTGCTGGATGAACCATCCACCCCCAATCCAACCTTGACGCCCCTGGTCAACATTTCCAAAATAGGCGCAATTCCCGAAGCCAGGCGCATATTGGAACCGGGGCAGTGGGCCACACCACAACCTGTGTCGGCATATAACTGAATCTCTGCATCGTTCACATGCACACTGTGCGCAAACCACACATCCTCACCAATCCAGCCGACCTCCTGCATATAAGCCACCGGGCGGTGCCCGAATTTTTCAATACAGAAGTCCTCTTCATCCTGGGTTTCTGCCAGGTGCGTGTGTAAATGCACCCCGTATTCACGCGCCAGCAAAGCCGATTGTCGCATCAATTCGCCAGTCACACTGAAGGGTGAACAGGGCGCCAGCACAACTTGCACCATGGAACCCGGTGAAGGGTCATGGTAGGTTTCAATCAAACGCTGGCTGTCTTTGAGGATATCCTCCTCCGAATCCACCACGCTATCCGGCGGCAGCCCCCCGGCAGATTCACCCAGGCTCATCGAACCGCGTGAGGCGTGCAAGCGCAAACCGATCTCAGCCGCCCCCATAATTTGGTCATCCAGCCGGGAGCCATTTGGAAACAGGTAAAGGTGGTCAGACGCCGTCGTACAGCCTGAAAACGCCAGTTCGGCCAGTGCCGTTTGGGTTGAGATGAAAATATCTTCCGGCCCCATCCGGGCCCAGATCGGGTACAAAGTTACCAGCCAGTTGAACAGGTTGGCATTTTGAGCCTTGGGCACAGCCCGGGTCAACGTTTGATAGAAATGGTGATGCGTGTTAACAAAGCCCGGAAAAACAATATGCCCGCAGAGATCGAGATCTTCGTCGACCTCTGCGGGCATATCCGTTAATGCGCCAATCGCTTGAATGAAACCATCCTTTATGTAAAGGTTGGTGTTTTGCAGCTCCTGGCGTTGGTCATCCATCGTGACCAAGATTTCAATATTTTTTATTCTTAAGGTTGACATAAGCATCCATCTTTTTTAGTGAGTTAGCTAGATATTTAGTCAACCTAATTTTATCGAAAGAACGTGTTATCGTCAATTGTCTGACAAATTTAAAAATGCACAACCCTTGATTCTTTAAGGGTGCAACGCCCCCGGTTACGAGCCGCAATATATATTTTGTTTAATTGTCTCAATGGCCTCATCAACCGACATAACCCAGCGCTCATCTTGTGTACGCCGCTTGAATTCAAAGCCCCCTCCCGTCAGCGAACGATCAGAGATGGTCACGCGCAACGGAATGCCAATCAGATCCGCATCATTGAACTTGACACCGGCGCGTTCATTCCGATCATCATACAACGGTTCCAATCCAGATTTAATTAATGCTTGGTAGAAGGTCTCAGCTTCTTTTTCTACAGAGCCGTCCTTGCTCCCCAATACCACCAGGTGTACCGGGTACGGCGTTATCGAGTCAGGCCAGATCAAACCCTGCGAATCGTGGTGTTCTTCGGCCACACAGGCCATCAATCTGCCCACATCGATCCCATAAGACCCCATGAGGATTGAGTGAGGTTGCCCGGCCTCATCCAGGTATGAGGCCCCCACGGCATCAGTATAACAGCTACCCAATTTGAAAATATTGCCCACTGTAACACCACATTGGGCCTTCAGCCGCCCCCCGCAATGCGGGCAGTGCGCGCCGTCCTCAGCCATAACAATATCCGCGACAATGTCCGCCTGGTAATCCCGTCCCAGGTTGGTATTGCATAAGTGGTAACCTGGCTCATTCGCCCCGGCTACCAGGTTGGGCGCCCTTAAAAGCAAGTCATCAGCTACAACCCACACTTTTTCACGCTCAATGCCAACCGGTGAGCCATATCCCGGACTGGCGCCAATGGCTGCAATTTCAACATCTGTCGCCGGCACCAGGTTTATAACGTTACCCTTTCCAGCTGCACTTAACGCGTTGCTCAATTTAGTTTCATTTAAGGTCATATCGCCCCGTAAGACGGCAAACACCATACGGGGTGAGGGGTCTTCAGCCACTTCTGCCATTAAAAAGATCGCTTTCGCAGTTTTCGCCGGAGAAATACCCAGGTAAGCCGCCAACTCAGCAATCGTAGACGCCCCGGGCGTGGCAACTTTTTCCAGTGGTTGCAGCTCCTCAACCTCCGGATCAGGTTTTCTAAAAACAGCCACCTGGCGATTGGCTGCGTAATCACATTGTGTGCAAAACAACAACGTCTCTTCGCCCCCAGGCGTCAGGTAGATATATTCGTGTGCCTCCAGCCCTCCCATCCTGCCCGCATCCGCCCCCACCGCCCTGACAGGTAAACCACAGCGATTAAAGATACGGAAGTAAGCTTCGTAATGTGCTTGGTATTGGCGATCCAACCCCTCTCGGTCGCGGTCCAGGCTGTAGCTGTCCAGCGTGGTAAATTCCCGAGCTCGAATCAACCCCGCCCGCGGTCGGGAATCATCCCTGAATTTGTCCTGAATGTGATAGAGCAGCTGGGGCAGCTGCCGGTATGATTGAATCTCTCGCCGTGTCAGGTGAGCCACCGCAGCCTCGAAAGCTGCAGCCAAAACCATGTCATGGTCGCTGCGATCTTTAAACCGAACTGTCACATCATCCATTTGGCTCAGGCGGCTACCCTGCTGCCCGATATCCGCCGGCTGTACCAACGGCATTTTGAGTTCCTGGCCCCCAATCGCCGCCATTTCCTCGCGCATGATGTTTTCAATGCGGGTCAACACCCGCTGAGCCCGAGGTAAATGGGCATAGATACCCGGCGCCAACGGGCGAATAAAACCTGCTCTGAGCAATAATTGATGGCTGGCGATCTCCACTTCGGAAGGCGCATCGCGCAGGGTTGTCCCGAACAGCTTCGACATGCGCATTGTCTATTCCATCTCCTGGCGACCGTTTTCTTCGGCTGGCTGTTCCAGTTTATCAGGTTCATCGCCGGGTAAATCAGAAAGATCAATCTTTTCTTCCATGGTCACCTTGCCCCGCAAAAAAGCACCCTCATTAGTGGAAATTGATTGAATAATCACATCACCATACACCCGTCCGGTGGCACGAATTTCTAATTTTTCCGCGACAATCTGTCCGCTTACCGACCCCGCCACAATCACCGTCCCCGCTTTAAGCACCTTGCAGGTCACCCTGCCAGTCTCACCAATTGTGACCAATCCGCGCACAGCAACTTCGCCTTCCAAGGCACCTTCAATGCGAACACCGCCTTTTCCGCGCAGATCACCTTTCCAGCTGATACCAGGCCCCAGTACCGAGGTCACCCGTTCAACCGGCTTGATTGAGGAAACGTCAGGAGTAGATTTCTTTTTTGCAAACATACGCTCACTGCCTTTCATGGTAGATGCGTTTATTTTGTTGTTAACCAAGATTTCGAAAGCTGGTTCAGCGCCTTGGCGGCCAGATCGTTCCAGCAGGAACAATTCCGTCCTCGGGCACATCTGCTTTGACAGTTGCCCCGTTGCCAATGCGCGCCCGTTCGCCTATACGCACATTCAGGTTGACCGTGGCACGCATGCCAACCAGGGCTGCTTCGCCCACCTTCACACCGCCAGCCAGGGTTGCCCCCGGCGAAAGGTTGACAAAAGGCGCCAACTCACAATCATGTGAGATAATCACGCCAGTATTGATCAGGCAGCCAAAACCAACCCGAACCCTGATCCCAATGTACGCCAAGGGGAAAACCTGAATACCATCATCCAGAACCGCGCTTTCTTCTAAAAAAGCGGTGCGGTGAACCACCGTGGGGCAATGGAAACCCGTTTCTGCCAAGCGTTCATACACCTGCAAACGGGCTGGTAAATCGCTGATCCCACCCACACCATTTACCGCCAGGCGAACCCCATCCTGAGTCAGTTTACTCAGTTTTTCTCCCCCCCCTAACACGGACAACCCATCGATCTGCATGCCCGGCTGTAAGCCATCATCCAGGAAGCCAAGCAGCTCGTAATTTCCGGAATGGCGTATCAGGGCAGCTAATGAACTGCCATGCCCACCTCCACCGTAAATCACCAGCCGTTTTTCTCCTTCCGGGATGGCTGCTCTGGCTGCCGGTTGATCCGCAGAAATAAGCGCCAGAACCATTTCTCGGGTTACCAGAACACCCTGCGGTAACCCTTCCAGCGTCAGGCCCTTCGCCAGGGCTAATTCATGCGCCGGCTCGGTGATGCGTAAACCCGGCAGTGAGGGTTGTCCCCCGCCTTCTCTAAACAGGACATCTGCCCAGGGTGGCAGAGATGGGTCTTTGGCGTCAGGCGCAGCACCAATGTACCCCAGCACATCGCCTGCCTGCAAAGTGTCGCCTTCTTCATACAGCATCCCCACGAGATAACCGCTGGATTCTGCTCGAATTTCACCGGTAGATTTGGTTGTTTCGATCACTGCAACCATCTCTCCCCGGGTTATCACCGCACCTTCTTTGACCGCCAGCGAAACAAGCAGGGCTTCTGGTTCGTTGGGGTTTACCAACGGGATTTTGATCGGGATCAGTTTATCCATGATGAAACACCATTTCTCTTACTCGGGCAATGATATCTTCGTCACCGGGCAGGGATGCCAATTCAAGGTCAGGCGCCACAGGGATTACACCCTCCCTGGCGGCCAGGCGTCCCGCTTGTTTTAAGTTTGTCCCCAGTTCCTCTGCCGTTCGTGCGACCACCTCCGCACCCCAACCCAATGAGAAAGTGCCTTCCTCAACCGTGAGCAAGCGGCCTGTGCACCTCACAGAGTCGAACACTTCCTTCAATTCAAAGGGCGCCAGCTGGGTAGGTACCAACAATTCACAGAAAATTTCCATTTCATAAGCCAGTTTGCGCATCGCACCAAGCGCCAAATGAGCCATATAGCCATAAGCTGCCAGGGTCAGTGTTGCTTGTGGCGCTGATTTTAAGCGCAGCGTGTAGCTGGGAGCTGGTACACCAGCATCATCCCAAACTGTATTGACCTCATATTCATCCAAGTTGGCCTTTGAAAGCAGCGGCAGCAGGTACTGCAGCTTGTTCTCAACAAACAACACTGGAACCTCTGCTTTTAAAATCACATCCTTCAATAATTGTCCGGGCGAGCCCAAGGGTGAGTTGCCAAACAGGTTGAAGGGCGCCAACACGGTTAAACCGGGCACACCCAGGAAGAATTTCTCCAAGCTTTGCGAGTGAGTCGGCCCATAGCCGCGGCGGCCGCCCATTGGTGTACGAATCACCACCGGCGCAGTAGCCGCACCGTGATACATATCATTGAACTTGGCGATGTGGTTGATCACCTGGTCGCTGATCAATGTAATAAAATCCCCAAACATGATCTCGACCACAGGCCGCAGGCCGCGCAGCGCCATTCCGCCGGCAATCCCGGTGACGCCGGCCTCAGAGATAGGCGTGGTTAGCACCTGGTCTGGAAAAGCACTTGAAAGCCCGCGGCTGACTTTAAATGCACCCCCGTATGGGTCGAGCAGGTCTTCGCCCAGCAAAACCGCCCGCTTATCATCTGCCAAAGATTGGTACAGGCCGTGATTAAGAGAATCAAGCACCGTGCGGATAGCTGGGCCGTTCATCCTGCACCTCCTTCAGCAGCCAGGGCTGCCTCAAATGCCTGTTGGATTTTCGCGTCAATATCTTGTATTACCTGGTTGTGCTCTGCCCCAGCTAAACGTTTGGCTTGAATGGCAATAGGATCACGCGATTGCCACAGGCTCTCCAGCACACCAGGAGCGCGGGTATCATCACCTTTGGAATGTGACCCCAATCGCGCAGTGGTGATCATCAAAGCCCGGGGTGCAGATTCGTTTCGAACCTGCTCAATCAACGTCTCTGCCAGCGGGTAAATATCCAAGATATCACTGCTATCCAGCGCTGTAGTGGGTATCTCGAAGGCTTCAAAACGTTTGGGGACGCTTCCGGCAATGGCCAGACTGCTGGGTGTGGTCTGCGCGATCTGATTATGTTCCAGGACGAGCAAAACCGGCAATTGCCAAAGTGAGATCATATTCAAGCACTCATAGACAATTCCCTCACCCAGCGTTCCATCGCCCATAAAATCCACCACAATCGCCCCGCTTTGGGTGCGTTTTTCTGCCAGCGCCATCCCGGCTGCCATGGCAACAGTGCCCCCCTGCACACCGCTGGAATAGAAATTTCTCCAGTGAAGATGCTGGGAACCACCCACGCCGCCACAAACACCGGAGGGTTTGCCCATTAATTCAGCAAACAACGCTTGCGGGTCGCCGCCATAAGCCAGGAAATGCCCGTGACAGCGGTGATTGCTGACCACAACATCACCTGGCTCAAGGTGCGCCAGTACACCCACTGCGTTGGCCTCCTGCCCAAGGCTGGTATGCGTCGTCCCCGGGAATATCCCGGATTTGAACTGCTCAAGGAGAACAGTTTCAAAACGCCTGATCTGGTAGAGCCTGCGGAAAAGCTCTTTGTTATCCAACATCGATCGCTCCCTTTTGTACCAGAAACCGCCAGGGAATCGAACGCCAGGGCTCTGGCACAGAATTCAAACCCACACGCGGTGTTTGTTCAATCATCGCGTCGGCCCATCGTTCTCCGCTCTCAATATACAGCCCGTCAGACCGATCGCACAGGTCAACACGGTTAAAAATGCCATCAATGCCCAACGCCTGGGTTAATTTAGCCGGCCCATCTGTCCAACCGGGTTGCAAAGCCCGATATGGACGATTTTTTGCCATAGCCGTTGTACCTTCCAGCGGGAGGATGGCGCGGATTAACACGGCTGCTGGCGTGCCTGCCTGGTCGGTCACCGCATTGAGCAGCCAGTGCATCCCGTAAGTAAAGTACACATAAGCATACCCGGGAGGCCCATACATCACAGACGTGCGCGGTGTTAACCCCGCCGAGGCATGGCAGCCTAAATCCTCTTCGCCCTGGTAGGCTTCCGTTTCCAAAATCAGTCCGGCCAGACGTTTACCGGATTGCACGCGTACCAATCGGCATCCCAGCAAATCACGTGCCACAGCCAGCGCCGGACGGGCATAAAAATCGCGCTGATTGATTGACATGATGTTATTTTACTTGAAAAATTGATACTATCCGCCCAATATCCCAACCAGTGTGCGTCGTTAAATAAAATGAATGGCAACAACCCTTGCAATCAAAAGAATCAAAGGCCATTCTTAAATTGCGGGTCGTGTTCAAGGGTCAACCGAACGCCCATCTCCAGGGGTATCAGGGGGATGTAATCCAGCCCGGTCTTCGCCGAGGAGAGATCAGCACACATGCGTGTGACGCCGCCACTGATACGGGTGTTATAAACCTCTTCAGGGGCGCCACCCGTGACTTTGGTGACGATCTTAACCAGATCGCGAATGCTGGTTTCGGTGCCGCTGCCGACGTTGATGACCTGCCCATTGACACTTTGGACAGTAGCAGCAGACACCAGCGCATTGACCACATCATCCACATAGACATAATCGCGGGTCTGATTGGCGTCCCCATGTAAGACCAGGGTGCCGTTTTGCAGCGATTGGTGAATAAAATTGGGGATCACCGGTGGATTTGAAGCTGGGATATGCTGACCCGGTCCGTAAGCATTAAAAATGCGCAAGCAAACTGTTTGAATTCCGGAAAGCATGCCAATAGTGCGTACATACCACTCCGCTGAGAGTTTTGAAACCGCATAGGGTGAAACGGGATGCGGTGACAGGTCTTCCGTCATGAGTGACTGTTGCTGCTCACCATAGACCGCGCCGGAGGAGGCCAGCACAACTCGTGGTGTGCCAGCATCGCGAATAGCTTCCATGAGCGTTACCGTGCCGCCCACATTAACCTCTGTGTAATCTCGTGGAAACAGAATCGATTCCTGCACTGACACCCGCGCAGCCATGTGATAAACACAATCAATATCTTGTAAAAGCGTCCATAATTTTGGACGGTCGTTGATATCTCCGCGTGTAAAGTGAACCTCAGGATCCAGCACATCCGGATTCCCGGTGGAAAGGTCATCCAATACACGCACATGATGCCCCTGCCGCAACAATCGATTGCTGAGCGCAGCACCCAAAAAACCCGCACCGCCTGTAATTAGAAAATTCATTGTCATCTACACCTTAATTATGATCTGCCAAACATAATAGCACACTCGCCGCCGAGTAGATAGGGCTCTACACAATAGTTTCCACTGGGAGTAGTTTTGCTAACTGCGAAGGCGTGTCGGTAGTGAGTGCATCCACGCCATGAGCAATCAGGGTTTGAGCCAGTTCAACCTGGTCGGTTTGACGCACATCAATTGTCCATCCATCCACCTTTGAGCCAGCCTGGTGCAAAAAATCAATCCAGTCAAAACCAGCCTCCAATGCCTTCTGGAGCACCTCTGCCCGGATAAACCAATCGATGCCTTGCGGCACCTGATACAGCAGGGTTTCTGCCCGGGCGGCAAAATATTCACTCAACGTACCCCAGCGATATGCCGATAGCGGATGATCATCTAATAAGCCGTAAGCACCGATGCGAAAGGGTGGCGCCGCTGCGGGGCGGGCTTCATCCCTGGTCAGGTCAAGGTACAGCAGCGGGTCAAAACCAAGGGCCAGGGACAGGTCGGTGCGCGCCAGTAAACGCACCACCCAATCCGCTACTGAGGTGATTTGCACTCGCGTCTTCACAGGTGCTATCATTTCCAACAATCTCTTTAAATTTGTTGGTGTCAAAGGTGTATAAGGTTTAAAATCCAGTTGCAATCGTTTTGTATGGGGATAAGCTGCCAGCAACTCGAGCGCGCTTTCAAGAAACCCAACTTTTTCTTCAGTTACCTGGCCATTAACACGATAATGCAGATCCTGCACCTGGTCGCGCCGCATGTGGGGTGCCTTGCCTGTGCCGTCGGTCTCTTCATCCAGGTTCTGCTCGTGTAAGAGGACAAAGCTTCCATCGGCCAGCGGTAGAACATCAATTTCCACCACTGCCGCGCCTGCCATAAGACAGTGCTCTAACGCAGATAACGAACTTGGCGGTCTGCCATGTTCACTTTGAGCGGCATGATGGATCAGGGTAACGGGTTGTGCTCGTTTTTTGATATTATTTTGGGGCGTGGATGCATTAGTACCAGTCATTGGCCTAATTTTAACGGCAAAACCCAAAAAAGTAAAAGAAAACTCATTTTATTTTTCTATAATTCATTTTATGAAGGGGCAGAGATGATTTTTTGTGAGTATAATTGAGAGCAGCAAAGTTCCAACAGGGTCTGCGCTCCAATTTCAGGAGGTGGCCTTTAATAAATTGACGAAGGAGTAAAAAAATGATTGTAACAACCAAGAAATTATTCGAAGCAGCCTATGGGAAGTATGCCATTGGTGCCTACAATATCAACAACCTGGAGCAAACTGTGGGATTGTTCAAGGGTAACCTGCTTTCACAAGCACCTTTCATTATCCAGATCAGTAAGGGTGCCAGGGCATATACTGACAAAGTATTTTTAGAATATCTGATACGCGCTGCTGATGAGGTCTATCCTGAGGCCATTTTTGCTGTCCACCTGGATCATGGCGATGAGGAAGCAGCCATGGATTGCATCGAATCGGGCTTTTACAGCTCGGTGATGATCGATGCCAGCCACGAAGATTTCGAGACCAATATTGCCATTACCAAGCGCGTGGTCGATGCCGCCCACGCCAAGGGTGTTGTGGTTGAAGCCGAGTTGGGTCAGCTGGGTGGTGTGGAAGAACACATCCAGGTCGCCGAGGCAGATGCTAAGCTCACCGATCCCAAACAAGCCAAGGAATTTGTGGAACGCACCGGCTGCGACTCTCTGGCTGTGGCCATCGGTACCAGCCATGGGGCGTTCAAGTTCTCTGGCTCACAATCGCTGCATTACAACGTTTTAGCAGAAATCCAAAAAGAACTGCCCGGTTATCCGCTGGTCATGCACGGCGCCAGCTCTGTACCCCAGGAAGAAATCGCTCGCATCAACGCGGCAGGCGGTAATATCGTCGGCGCCAAAGGCGTTGACGCTGATCAGTTTAAACCAGCAGCCAAGCTGGGCGTGACCAAGATCAATATCGATACCGACGGCCGCCTGGTATGGACACGCGTGCATCGTGAAATCCTTCAAGATCGCCCCGAGGTTTTTGACCTGCGCACACCTGGCAAGATCTTTATTGATGAATATGCCAAATTCATTGCCGAAAAGAATGAATACCTGGGCAGCGCCGGACAGCTTGATAAAGTGCGGGTCCTCTTAGCTGAATAGGAAACCTGATGAGACCTGTTGAAATACGACCGGGGATCTACTGGGTTGGCGTAAATGATCGTGTCACCGATCTTTTCGAAGGCCTGTGGCCAATCGACCAGGCCGGGGTTTCCTACA
>LSQX01387903.1_pt1 | contig 17431 bp, 9 predicted proteins | sample 654561 | NCBI WGS metagenome assembly LSQX01 (sample SAMN04489861, study PRJNA283612) | anaerobic digester metagenome | isolation source: 4 biogas reactors fed with cattle manure at either 37C or 55C with and... | place: Denmark: Kongens Lyngby | collected 2014
GGTCCTAGCGTTCGCTTCCGATGCGCACTGGAGCCCGCGGTCTCCGCGGTTTATTGATGCGGCGCATGGGCGGCGAACGGTACCTTCAGCCCCGCCGCCGTCATGGAGCGCGGATATCTTGCAGTTGTACGCTTGCAGTCTGCCACCCATCCAGCCGCCCACACTGCACCGCCGCCGCAGTTCCGCCCGCCCCGCATTCGCCGATCATCCGCCTCCATGATGCCCGCACCACCGCCCGACGTTGCCGCAACCGCGCCGAGTTGGAAACCAACTACCATCACTTCACCGCTCGCTCTTCATGCCGATCCCGCTCATGGTCGAATGTCAACCGACGTCACCACAACTTAGCCCCATCCGTCAATCCAAATTGTCGAATGTCGAGACGCGACCCTCACGGCTCCGATGTCCCCTGTAGTAAAGGAGCCAGATTCTTTTCCCCATCTTCCATGACTATATGCCGCCCCTTCAGGGCTAGTCGTCTTTGCCCCTTTCCCCAGGGCGTTGCCCTGGGCTGGTATATCGCGCCCCTTCAGGGCTTTCATCAACTTTGTCGCGAGAGCTTTGTCGGTAACTTTGTCGCCTTCGGCACCTGCTGCCGGTTTTTTCTCACAGAGGCACGGAGGCACAGAGGCACTGAGAATCGGAACCGCGAATGGACGCCAATTCACGCGAATGAGTTCGGTGGGGCCGCCTGGAGGGGAACCGCGAAAATCGCGAAACAGTGGAGTAAGCGGGGAGAGTAAGTGTGCAGATTAAGAGTGAGATTCAGTGCGGGGTTTAAGTGGGTGCTTCGCGCTTACACCTTGTCTCCCTTGGCGTCCTTGGCGCCTTGGCGGTGCGAAACTGCGGCATCTTAAAATCCCCTTGGCAAGATGGGCGCTATCATGGGACAATAGCGCCGCGGTACAAACACACCCATGAACGATTACGAAAACCCAGTCTGGTACTGCGTGCTCAACGGCACGCGGATCGGCCCGATGCCGTGGCAGACCCTGCGCGAACGCGCCCGGCGGGGCGAGCTCCGCCGCGACGACCTGGTCTGGGCCCCCCCCTTCCAGACCACCTGGCGGAGAGCCGGCTCGGTGGAGGGACTCTTCGACGAGGCAACGGAACCCGGTGCCCGGCCAACCGTGCCGCCGGCACCGGCACCCGGGCGCGGCTTCGAGCCTCTCGAGGGGGAGGAGGAACTGCCGCGTCCCACGGAACCCCGCTGCCGGCAAGCCTTCCGCCGCGTCTGGCAGCGCATGGTCTACACGCTCTTCCGCCCCTTCGACCTCGCGCGCTGGTTCAGCATCGCCTTCTGTGTCTGGCTGGCCTGGCTCGGCGCCACGCCGAATCTGCAGCGGCTTGTCGATGTAAAGGAGTATCAGGCGCAGATCAGGGCCGGCGCCGCGCCCCTGCGCACTCTGGCGACCATGATGTTCGACAACCTCTTGAATACACCATGGCTCTCGCCGGGCATGCTGATGGTCATCACCATTAGCGCGCTCACCTCGGTGCTCCTGTACTGGCTGCGGGCGCGTGGCAGCCTCATGTTCCTCTACCGCATCCACCACCCGCACGCCACCATCCGCCAGGCCTGGAATGCGGTTGAATCAGCCGTCCTGCCGCTCTTCTGGTGGCGACTCGCGATAGACATCATCGGCGGCTTCGCCTTTACGGCCATCAGCCTCGGTTCGGCCTTCTCGCTGGGGCTGGGCCTCTTCCGCAGCGGCAACTTGAACGGTTGCATCGGCGCCATCACCCTGCCGTGGGCGCTGACCTGGGGCGGCAGCATGGTCTTCCTGTTCCTCGTCTGGATCGCGATCAAGTCGCTGAGCTTCCACTTCATGGAACCCCACCTCTACCGCGACCGCCAGGGCGTCCCGGCCGCCTGGCGGCGTGTCTGGACGCTCTGCCGCGACTACCCGCTGGCAATACTGCGCTTCTATGTGCTGCTGGTGCTCTTCCTGCTGACGGCCGGCCTCGCCCTGATGGGCTTTGCGCTCTTCACCTGCTGCCTGGGACTGCTCCTGCTGGTCATCCCCATCGTGGGCGCTGTGATAATGCTGCCGCTGTACTGGATGCACCGCGGCTTCGGGGCGGCCTTGATCGACTTCGAGGAGTAGGCGCATGCCGGTGCGTCGTCCAGCGTTCCTGTGCGCGACGGGTTTCGTGGCCGGCACGCTGGGCGGTCTCTACTGGGGCGATGTACACCACGCCGCCTGGCCCGCGCTGGCAACCGCCATACTCGCCACCATCCCCCTGCGCCACTACCCGCGGGCCCGCGGCTGGCTCATCATCTGCGCCGCCCTCCTCCTCGGCTGGGCACTCGCCACGCGCCCCGGCGACCGCCTGCGCGCCGGACGGGCGCGACTCGCCGCAGCGGCCGATGCCGGCGCACGCATCACCGTGGTGGGCGAGGTGGCCGGCATCCCGCGGGTAAAAAAGGCCTCGCGCGGCGAGGTCTGCCACCGCTTCACGATCATCCGCATCGAACTCGTCGAGGGCGACCGCCGCACAGCGCTCCCGCGCATTCCCATCTCCGTCCACTGGTACGGTTCCGCGTCACCCGATGCCCCGCACCCCATTCCCGGCGAACGCTGGCGCCTTACCGGCCGCCTGCAGTGGGCACGACGCGGACTCTTCGCCAGCGGGGCCGAACGCGCGCAGTCGATCCGCTTCCTCATGTTCTCGCGCGCCCGCGCCTCGGAACACCAACCGCCCCCCGCCACCGGCTGGCGCGCCTGGCTCGAAACCCGCCGCCGCATCGCCGCAGACCGCCTTGCCGCCGGCATCGGGGAGCATCCCGACGAGGTGCTGCTGATCCAGGGAATGATGCTCGGCTACCGCGGCGAGATGCCACGGCACCTGACACGCGCCTTCCGCCATACCGGCACCATCCACGTCTTCGCCATCTCCGGCCTGCATGTCGTCGTCATCGCCGCAGTTCTCACCTTCGTCGTGGCACGTCTGGGCGTGCCGCGCCAATACTGGATCCTGCCGCTGGCGCCGCTCCTCACCATCTACATCATCGGCACCGGCGCCCAGCCCAGCGCCCTGCGCGCCGGTCTAATGTCAGGCATCTACCTGCTGGCACCGCTCCTCGGCCGGCGGCCCGACACCCTGACCACCCTCTCGGTCAGCGCCATCGTGCTGCTGCTGGTGAATCCCCTGCAAATCCTCGACCTGGGCTTCGTCCTCTCGTTCATGATGGTGCTGGGTCTGATCATCCTCGCCGGTCCGGCGACCCAACTCACCCGCCGTCTCCTGCGCGTCGACCGGCTGGCGGAACGGGTCACGCTGATCAACGAGCATGGCGGCGAGGCTGCCGGCTCCGTCTGGCGCCGGCTGCTGCGGCAGGCCGGGCTGGCGCTGGCGGAGAGCCTTGCCGGACTGCTGGCCGTCTCGACCGCCGCCTGGCTGATCTCCATCCCGCTTACCGCCAACACCTTCGGCTACTTCTCCACCTACTCCCTGCTCGCCAACATGGCCGTGGTGCCGCTCTCCTCGCTGGTGATGATGCTGGCCAGCATGAGCCTGCTGGCGGCCTCCATCGCCATGCCCCTCTGCATCCTCTGCAACCAAGCCGTCTGGCTCCTGACTGCACTGATGAAGGAGATCGCCCTGATGATAGCGGGCTGGCCGCATGCCACGCATCCATGGCGTGTCCCCTTCAGCGTCGTCGTTCTCTGGTATGCCTTCCTCTGGGCGCTGGTACAGCGCGGGGAGCGCGCACGGGCCCGCACCGCAGGCGACGCCACCTGGATCGAGGAAGTGCGCGACCGGCAACAGGCACAAGACATGCGGAATCAGGAGATGGGGGCACTGGTCTGAGACACCCCATTCAAATCTGCGGCATATGCGCCTGCGAAGCAGGACATCTGCGGTTAAACTCTTCGCGGCTTCGCGCGAGCTTTCCCCGTTGCTTGCGACGAAGGCGACAAAGTTACCGACAAAGTTCGCGACAAAGTGGCGTCTCTCGCCTGTTCCAACTGCCTACTGCCACTGCCTACTGCTACTGCCGCCGCCCTGCAGGGCAGCGGCTCCACTGAACCCAACACCATGAAAAGAGACTCTTCACTCGCACTTGCCGCCGGCCACAGGCAGGCGCGGCGCCGCACTCCGTCCCGTATCGCCATCGCCCTGGCGCTGGTACTGCTGGTCGCCGCCCTGGCCGGCGTGCCGCTCTGCCTGCGCTGCCGCGATGGCGGGAGCCGCCTTGCCCATCCCGGCGACCTGCCCACCGCCACCCTCGCGGTACATACGCCGCTGCTGCTGCATCCCCTGCCCCGCCGCCTGGCACTGGTCGGCACCATCAACGGCGAGGAACTCGCCGCAGCGGCGGAGCACCCGCTGGAGAGCATCGCCTGTCTGGGAACCGGTCGTGCGGCGCTCAGCACCATCCGCCCGCTGCTGGCCGAAAGCCACGGGAGCGACAAGGTGCTCGACGACCCGCGCGTCGGCTTCAAGGCCGGCAACCCGCGGCGTCTGCTCCGGAAGGCGAAGGGCAGCTACGATGTGGTCGTCATGCAGGCCGGACGCCCCTGGCGCACCGCCGAAGCACGGTGGCTCACGCGTGCCGGCTTTGCCGCCTGCCGCGAGGCGCTGGCGACCAACGGCATGCTTTGCGTAGCCCTCGATGTGCAGCATATCGGGCCGGAGCAGATGCGGCGTATCGTGGGCGGTTTTGCCGGTGTCTTCCCCCAGACGCAAATCTGGTCGCCGCAATTCAACCGCCTGCTGCTGATCGGCACGGCGGGGACATGGCAACCCGATGCCGCGGCGTTGCTGGCGCGGCTGGAGCAGCGTCCGGTCATGCGCTCGCTGGCGCGCGTGGGTGTCATGGCCCTGCCCGACCTGCTGGCGTGCCTGGTTGTCACGCCCGCGGGTGTGGAGCGCTATCTGGCCCCGGATGAGGACGCGCGCAAGGGCGCCTCAGCCCTGCGCCTGGCCTGGGAGATCTCCCGCGACCGCCGGACGCCGGATGCCGGCGCGCGGACGCTGGCGGAGCTCGAGGCGGTACGCGCCACAAGCCTCGACATCCTGCAGCCCGGCGATCTCGATCCGGAGCTCTTCGCGGCGCTCCGGGCGCGGGTCGCCAGGCAGATGGCGGCACGGGCGGCCGTGATGGAGTTGCGCACCAGCCCAGCCACGGCCACACGCGCCGAAGCGCTGCGCAAGGCCCGCGCCGCCGCCCGGCTCAACGCCGGCGACGCCTTCCTGAACCGCCTGCTGGCGGCCATGGAGCAGGAGGGCGCCTTTGCTCTGGCGCGTGGCGACCACGCCGCAGCGGCCCGCATCTACACCGATGTGCTCGGCATCATGCCGAAGCGCTCCAGCGCCTGCTACGGCGCGGCCATGGCCGACCGCGGGCTGGGCCGTCATGAGTCGGCCTACCTCCATCTCCTGCGCGCCGTGGCGGCCGCGCCGGAGTCGCGCGAATGCCGCCTGGCCCTGGCCGAAACAGCTCTGGCTACCGGCCGCGCGGAGGAGGCGCTGGCGCAGTACCGCCAGATGCTCGCAACCCACGCCGACGATCCCGGGGTGCTCATCGGCCTCGCCATCTGCCTCAGCCGCGGCAAGCCCCCCATCCGCAACATCCCCGAGGCCATCGCCGCCGCCGAGCGCGCCGCCGAACTGACGCAATACCGCGACCCCCACATTGCCACCATTCTGGCCGATCTCTACATTGACAACGACCGCGTCGTGGAGGGCGTCAGCCTCAAGCGCCGCCTGCGCCTCTCGCAGCAGCGAGAGGTGGGAGACAGGAGACAGGAGACAGGAGACAGGGGGAGTAGCAGTAGGCAGTAGCAGTAGGCAGTGGCGGAATGATAGATGCGGCGTCCCCGCCGCGTGCAGGGGGGGGACGGGGGACGGGAGACCGGGGACAGGAGACAGGGGACAGGGGACGAGTAAGCAGTAGGCAGTGGCAGTAGGCAGTGGCGGAATGATAGATGCGGCGTCCCCGCCGCGTGCAGGGGGGACGGGGGACGGGAGACGCGGCGGGTGGGAGAAAACCGTTTGCGAAACAACTCAGTTGTATCGCAGAGGAGGGTAAAAGAAGTTCTAGAGTTCGGGAGTTCTAAAGTTCTAAAGTTTTGGGCTGGTGCCTGTACCGAACCACCCCGCCCGCCGCCCCGGCACAAGCTCACGGTACAGCGAACCGATTTGAACCGCCAAGACGCCAAGGACGCCAAGAGATGGAACCGCGAATGGACGCCAATTGACGCGAATATGGCAGGGGTAGCCACATTGATGGAGTGCGGGGCCTTGCAGTTGTACGCTTGCAGTCAACCGCCTGTACCGTCAGCCGCATGCAATGGCACCGGCACAAGCTTACGGTACAGCAACCGAAGCAAGGGCCAAAGGCCAGCTCTATCCCAGCCTAGGGTGAAGCCCTAGGATTACCAGCAAATATAGAAAACGAGGGCTGAAGGCCCGGCCTATCATCCGGCAACCAACCCTTCTTCCCTGAACTATATCCCGCCCCTTCAGGGCTAGTCATTTTTTGGCCCACTACCCAGGGCGTTGCCCTGGGCTGGTATGTAACGCCCCTTCAGGGCTTTCAGCAACTTTGTCGCCTTTGTCGAAAGCTACTTGTTTTCTCTCACGGAGGCACAGAGGCACTGAGAATCGGAACCGCGAATGGACGAATGCACAAATGATTTCGATGGTGCTGCGTGGATGGGAACCGCGAAAAACGCGAAAAACGCGAAACATTGGAGTAAGCGGGTGGATGAAGTATGCCGTTTAAGTGTTGGGTTTAGAGTGGGCGCTTCGCGCTTAAACCTTGTCTCCCACACCTTGTCCACGGCGGAACGGGTGCATGCGTAGGCTCGATGGATTCGAATGATTCGATTCGCTCGATTCCCTCGATTAATCCGATTCTTTCGACCACCGCCTGTGGGCTGATGGTACAGGCGGAACTTCATCCACCCGCTTAAACTCTTTTCGCGTTCATTCTCGTCCATTCGCGGCTCATCATCTTCGCGGCTTCACACTTTCGCGCGAACTTTCCCGGACACTCGCCCCCCGCAGCCGCCGCGTGCCAGTCCTGTGTCCGCCGTTTACGGCGGCTCCCCCTGTCCCCTGTCTCTTCTGCCTAAACTACTGCTGCCCCGCCCCGGGCAGCGGCCTACGGCGTAGCCACCACCACCCTGCCGCCGCCATGGCGGCTGATGCGCTCGGGCACATACATGTCCGAAGCCACGATCGGGGGTATAGTGAACTCGCCGGCGGACACCACGCGCGCCGCATAGTGGCAGACGCGCTCGCCAGTACAACGTGTGAAGAGCAGCAGGCGGTCGTCGCGCACCTCGCGGTGCAGCACCCAGTCGGCCTCGTCGGGCTCCAGCCAGTCGAACATCTTGCCGCGCGCCACCTCGCCATGCTCGATCTCGAGGCAGGCCGGCAGCAGATCCTCGATAATAGTCTCCGGCGCCCCGGTCTCCTCGGGCGTCTCAAGCGCGATTTCGACAATGACCAAGTCACCGCGGTTCAGGCGCTCCATCTCGATCGGTTCGCCCTCCGGCGTCAGCCACCGGCGGCGCACGCGCAGGCCGTTATCAACGTCGGGCAGACTCTCCTCCAGCGGTACTGCCTCGATCCGGCGCGACACATAGAGCGGGCCGGTACCGGCATTCGTCAGCTCCAGCGGCAGGCTGGCCGCCTGCGGCGGCGTATGCCAAGCCACCAGATTCGTCGGCCCCGCCGCGAAGGTGCCGCCATCCCAGGCGAAGCACGGCGCAACCGGCTGCGGTGCGGAGGTGGCGTGGCGCGCATACTCGCCAAGCGCCAGCAGCGCGAGGGCGTTATCCTGCGTGGTGCCCCAGTGGCCGATGGCGCGGCGCTGGCGCTGGAGCGTCTGGCAGCAGGCCGCCGTCTGCGCCGCGTTCGGGTCGATCTCCAGCCAGGCCAGAGTACCGAAGGCCGCCTCGCGCAGTCCGCCCGGCAGTCCCGTCTTCTCGATAAGCTCCCGCCCCATTCCGCGCTCGCCCGCGCGCAGCAGCGCGCGTCCCAGCAGGAAGCGCGCCTCGGACGGCAGTTGCGGTGCCTGCTCGAGCAGGCGCGACATGCGCGCGAAACCGGGCTTGCCGGCCAGCGACTGCACCATCGCGGCGTAGGCCTGCAGTGTGAGCGTCATGCCGTAGGGGAGATTCTCCAGCAGCGCATGGATCTCGGCCAGCGTCTGTTCTCCTACCGGGAAACCTTCCGCCTTCGCCACCACCAGGAAATGGGCGGCGTAGATGCTGCAGAAGGGATCCGCCTCGCGCGCGTCCGGCCATGGAGCAAAGCCGTCGTGGCGCTGCATCGTCAGGATGCGCGTGAGAGCCGCGCGGATGCGGTCGGGCGCCTCCTGCGCCAGCGTACTGGTGGGCGGCACGATCGGTTCCGCCTGCCGTCCCAGCGTCAGCAGCGGAAAGACCGACGAGACCGTCTGCTCGAGACAACCGTACGGGTATTCGGTGACGTACTCCAGCGCGCCCAGCAGGTTGACCGTCGGACGCGGCGCGCAGGTGAAGACCTGCCGTAGTGTCCCGGGCACCACATCCGCCGGGGGCTTGAAGCTCTGGGCGGTGCCGGGGGCGAGACGGGCGTGCTCGGTGGTCACCCGCCACGCCTGCGCCGGACGCACCGCCAGCTCGAGGGTTTCCTGATAGCGCTCGCCGGCACCCTCGACGGTGACCTCGATCTGTGCCGTTCCGACAGCCGCCGCAGCCTCCAGCGGCAGCAGCAGCGTCCGCGACTCGCCGGTCGCCAGGTCGATTCCCTGCTTCCCCACGCGGCAGGAGAGCGGCCCCTGCGTGGCGACGCGCACGGTCGCGCTGCAATCGGCGCCGCTCTCGTTGTGCAGCGCCAGCGTCAGGATGGCGCGATCCCGCGGTGCCAGCACGCGCGGCATGTCGGGCTGCACGACCAACCGGCGCCGGACCTTGACCGGGGCCGAGCCCGACCCCGTCGCGCCGGCGGTCCAGGCGATGGCCATCAGCCGCAACTCGCCGGTGAACTCCGGCAGGGCCAGTGGAATCTCGGCCGAACCGCTATCGTCCAGCGCGACGCGCGCACGCCAGAGGGCAACCGGCCTGAAACGGCGCGCGGCGACCGGGTTGAGGCGCTTGAGCAGGTCGGCCGCGGCATCGCCGGCCGTGTGCGAGGCCTCGCCCAGCAGCGATTCGCCGGTGATCGGCATGAGCTGGCGGTAGATGTCGTGGAATGGCAGACAACCGGTGCGCACCGCCTGGAAGTAGGCCAGCGGATCGGGCGTCTGGAAATCGGTCAGCATGCAGATGCCCTCGTCAACCGCCAGCAGCGTGACGTGGGCCCCGGCCACCCCCGCGCCTGCGGCGTCGGTCGCCCGGATGCGCACGGGCAGCGTCTCGCGGGGCCGCCAGACCGCTGCCGCGGGCGCGATGCTCACCGCCAGCTTGCGTTCCGGCAACTGGACGCGCAGCGGCGCGATCCCGGTGGCGCGGTGGGCGCTCCAGACGGTCTCGGAGGTGGCGGGGCGGATCACGCTCACCGCCACCTCGGCATTCGGCGCGAGCGCCGCCGTGACCGGCCAGGTCACCTCGGCGGTGTTTCCCGTGAGCGTGATGACGCGGCTCTCGATGATCCGGTCGCGCTGCAGGGTGATCCAGGCCTCGCCGGCAAAGGGCGCGCGGATTTGCACGCGCGCGACGTCGCCGGGCTGGTAAACCGGCTTGTCGAAGACCAGCTCCACGTGCGCGGGACGGCTGCGGTCGCGCGGCGTGCTGCCCGGTGCACGGCTGCCGGTCGTGAAGGCGCAGCGGGTGGCGGCGGCCGAGCCGGGCTCGGTGAAGGTGATCTCGTAGTCGCCGTCGTTGGGTGCCGTGAGCGTGTAGACGCCGTCCTCCGCGGCCGGCAGCAGGAGCGGACCGCCGCCGACCGGGGTGCGGATCGTCTCGCTCGACCACTCGTAGCGGCCCTCGGGCGTGCGCCGCAGGTTGCTGATCCAGGTGACCTGCTCGACTACCGCAGTCACGGTCACGGAGCGGTCGAGGCGTGTACCGTCGGGGCCGACGGCGGCCACGCGGAAGTCCATCCGGCTCCCGGGACGGGCGAAGGCCTCTGCCGGAGGGCGCACGCCGAGGTAGAAGGGATAGGCGTCCACCGTTACCTCGCCGCGCGCCGTTACGCCGCGTCCGCCGGCCTCGAAGACCGTGCCCTGCACAATGGCGCGGAGCCGGGCCGCTGGGCGCAGTGCGGACGGTAGTGTCAGCGCGAGGCCCGTGCGCCCCTCGTCGTCGAGCCGCTGACGCGGCGCCTTGAGCGTGGCGGGGGCGGACTGGCGTTGCGGATCGCCGAAGGCGTAGTCGTCCCAGCCGGCGGGCTTCATCGGCAGTGCCTGCCAGAGGAGCTGCGCCTCGGCCGCCAGGCCGCCGGCGGGCTTGCCGAAGAGGTGTTCCGCCGCGAGCGTGCCGGCGAGCGTCTCGCCGCTGCGCAGGGTGGCGGGCAGGTCGCGCAGGCTCACGCGGATTTGCGGCGGCACGAAGGCCTCCAGCATCACGGCATGACGGCCCAGCAGCGTCCCCTTGTCACCGGGCAGGGCCAGCTCTAGCGTGTAGGTGCCCGAGGGCAGATATTCGGGGAAGGTCACCTCCGTGGCGGCGGCACCGTATGCATCGGCCATCAGCGGGAACGTCCTGAAGCAGCGTCCGTCAGGCTTCAGCACGCGCAGCACGGTTGGAAAGGGCGCCGGCGCGCGGCCGTCGGCCTGCCGCAGCAGGGCCTGCACAAAGGCCTTCTCGCCGTGACGGTAGAGATCGCGCTCCGTGAAGAGGTAGGCCTCGCACGCCGCGGGGGCGAGGTAGTCGCGTATAGTCTTGACAGGCGACTCCACCTCCGTGGCATCGGTCAGCGGCAGGAAGGTCATGTCGCCGTCCGCCGGATTCTGCGCCACCAGCAGGAAGGGCTGGTCATTTGCGGGGTCGAAGGCCACCCGTGCCAGCCCGGCCTCATCCGTCACCGCCGTGTCGAGGAGCGCGTTGTTGCGTCCGTAGAGCGAGACCTCGCAACCCGGTGCGGCACGGCCGGCGCGCAGGGCGGTAGTCCAGACCTGCAGCGCCTCCGCCTCCCGGCGCGCGGCGAGGCCTATGTCCGAGAGGCAGACGAGGCGCTGCTGCGTCATGGTCTTCTCCGCCGCGATCTGCAGCAAAAAGACGCCCTTGGCGCCTTCCGGCGGCAGGTGGTCGCGCAGGCGCAGGGCGAGACGCTGCTCCTGGTCGCGGACGGTGGCGAGCCGGTTGGTGCGCATGATGGCGCGGCCGGCCAGCTCCTCGGCGGCATCACCCTCGCGGTCATCCTCGCCGTAGGAGTACCAGTTGGAGTATTGTTCCGCCTCGCGCATGGCGAGCTGCACCAGGTTCTGCGGCAAGACGGGGGCAAGAGAGCTGACCACCTCGGGCGTGTTCACCGCCAGCACGGGGACGATCAGCGCCCCCTCGGGGGCCAGATAGCGCCCCGGGACGGCGATCCGCGTGGCCGGTGCGCGCGAGCCGATGAAGACCGTGCGGCGCACCTCGCGGTTGAGCGCATGTCCCTCCACCGAACGCAACTGCGGGGCGATGGTCACCGTGTAGTTCCGGCCGATGGCAAAATCACCGCGCAGGATGAAGCCGCTCCACCACCTGTAACGGAAAGGGGCGACGGTAAAGGCGACCGGCGGCTCGCAGGTGACGCAGTCGGCAGCCAGCCGCAGATCGACATCCTGGGTGAACTCGAGGCGGATTTCCGGCTGGCCGAAGCTGGGCGTTGTGGTGCCGGCCTCCGAGAAGCGGAACTCCGGGGTCACCGGCAGCAGCCTGTCGATCTGCACCGCCGAGGGAGAGTAGCGCATATCGGTGGAGCACACGCCCGGCTCGAGCACCGCGCGGAGCTGGTCGCCGCCTACGGGGGCCAGTGTCCGGATCTGGCAGGCATTGCCCTGCGGCGTATCTACGAACTGCCACGGCACGGTCGTCTCCCCGTCGTACAGCGTCAGTCTGGAACCGAGCGTGGACCACGTCACGGCGCCCTGGAACTGGCATGTGAGCGTCAGGATCCGGTTGGTCGAGAGGGATGCCTGCGACAGGCGTTCGAGGGCCAGCGGCACAGTGGCCGGTTCCGCGGCACCGGCTTCCTCCGCGACCTCCGCAGCTTCAGCCCCACGCTCCGGTTCCAAGGCGCGGATCACCGAGTACCGCAGCCAGACCAGGCCGATGGCATTAAGTAGAAGTACCGCCAGAGCGAAAAAGAGCAAACCGCGACGTTTAGGGGCAGGAGAGTTCATGTTGGCATCCTTGGATTGACGACCGGATTATACTTTGTGGCGGGAAAGGATGCAACGGGCGTGTGGCGTTATCGCCTGATGACAGGGGGTATGCATGAAGAGCGGGCGGAATGCGGATGGTTCGTTCTCGTCCTCGTCCTCCTCGTCCTCGCTTCAGCCGACATAGTGTGGAGACAAGGTGTGGGGACAAGGTGTAAGAGACAAGGTGTGGAGACAAGGTGTAAGCGCGAAGCACCAACTTAAACCCCGCAAACCAAGAGAGTTATCACACCGAACCATGTCACGCCCTTTCAGGGCTATTACCAGCGTCATCCCCAGCCTCACCACCCGCCGGCAAACCCTGCAAGTATGCACCCGCGAAGCGGGAAATCCTGTCATCCTGTCAAAAAACCAGTCGCAGCCACCGCACCGCGAACGATTCAGCGCGAAGCCTTCCGCGACACATGCGCCTGCGAAGCAGGACATCCGCGTCATCCGTAGCTAAAAACCAGTCGCGGCCACCGCACCGCGAACGATCCATCGCGAAGCCCTCCGCGCCAATCCGCGTCATCCGTAGCTAGAAACCAGTCGCGAACCCGGCAACGATCACCGTGCGCGTACCGGTGTTGATCTGCGCATTCAGCCAGCGCAGGAGGGCTTGGTCTGCTGCGTTCATTCAGTTCTCCTGTAGAGGTGTTGGTATGGCGGCAGAAATGGTGTGTCCCGGCGAAGGTTGCTTCAAGCCGGGGATGCCTGCCTCGAGCATACGCAAGACATCACCGACCCTCTCGCTCGGGAATGCGGAGGCGAGAGCCTCGAACGTCAATGCCTGGTTCCTGAGCAATCGATTGGCCAGTGCTTGCCAATCCCTCGGCAGGGCTTGCCTGAGTCCCTTGAAGAACGTGCCGCGTGCTGGTCCGGCGGCCGGCATACAGCCGAATTGGCGTTCAAGTTGAACGCGTATTCTATTCCCGTGCTCCTCGAGATTGAGACTGGCGATGTGGTCGAGCAGGAGCCGAACCTCGTTGCTAAGTTCAGTCTGGCCTTCCGACAACGCATTCAAAACCGTAAGTGCCTGAGCAAGCGTCCATGTGAGAGGGTCGCCCATGGCAACATGTTGGCCTGTACGCCAGGCTTCACGGGCCTCGTTGTGATAGTTGCGGAGCACGGGTGCCTGCACGATATCGCCATCGGGAAACACCACGGCCGTAAGTAGTCCACCGCCAACAGCTCCCGTGTCCAGTGCATAGAGCCGGTCAGGCACAAGCGCCACCCGCTCATAGCCGATATGCCCCATGCAGACTGGCTTATCAAGCCGCATCTGCCTGAACCAGAGCGGTACACCGTCGTCATCAAGGTCAATCGTGACCGCCGGACCGCCAACAGCCACCGTGTGATACGTGTCTTGCTCTGTCAACGGCCGGCCCGGATCCAGACGGGCGTGGGTCACGATAGCGTGGGACGACTCGATGACCGCTGGAAGCGATTCCAGCCATGACGCCCACTCGGTGTGCTCGGTCTCGGGGATCATGGACAGCGATTGCTTCTGGCTCCACGCCGGCAGCGATGTGCCCCGGATGACACCCGCCACCCGCCGTTCGTGATTCCCGATCACGCTGAATACGTTCGGTGTATCCCGGATAAACCGTGCAATCTCCCAGGAGCCCGGCCCGCGATCAAGGAAGTCGCCGACCATGATCAGCACATCCCCTTCGCAAAAGCCTACCAACTCCATCAGGCGCCGGAACTCATCCCAGCAGCCATGGATGTCGCCGACCACAATGGTGCGGCGATGGGAGCCGGAGAGTTGCTGGTATGGCGGTGACATGATTTGGAACGGGGCACGGCAGGGAGAAAGCGCCCTGTAATAGTTGCGATACATCGCTAACTTACATCATCAAGGGTATTACCGCAACTGATTTATGAAGAGAGTGCTAATCGTTTGGTGACGGGGATGCGCATGGAGAAGGGCAGAATGCGGATGGTTCGTCCTCGTCCTCGTCCTCCTCGTCCTCGCTTCAACCGACATAGTGTGGAGACAAGATGTAGGAGACAAAGTGTGTGGACAAGGTGTAAGAGACAAGGTGTGTGGACAAGGTGTAAGCGCGAAGCACCAACTTAAACCCCGCAAACCAAGAGCGTTATCATACCGAACCATGTCGCGCCCTTTCAGGGCTATCACCAGCGTCATCCCCAGCCTCACCGCCTGCCAGAAACTCCTGCCTTCCTGATTCAAAAACCAGTCGCAGCTCCCGCATCGCTAACGATCCAGCGCGTAGCTCCCCCTCTGCGCCTCCGTGCCTCCGTGAGAGATTCCTCCGCAGCATCCGCATCGCAAACGATCCCGCGCGAAGCCCTCCGCGACACATGCGCCCGATAGCATGCGCCCGATAGCAGTTGACATATTCCATCCAAAATGAAACAATAATGCCATTGCCAATGGAATAGATTGGGCGTCCTGGTTGGAGCAAGCGATGAAGTTGTCGGAAATAGAGAAGATCGCATCAGATCAGCGGGCAGATTTGCTGGCCGCGGATGAGAGCCTGCCGCGCGAGATGTTGTCGCGGCTGCCGGATGTGCCGTCGCACGCCCTGATTGTCAGGCAGTGAAGACGGCGAATGCGATCTGGTGGAGGTGGTTGCGGACAAGCCCGAACGTCTTGTGCAGGTCTGCTGGGAGCTGACGCCCGACAACGAAGGCCGCGAGATCGGCGGGCTGACTGCCGCCATGCGGTTTTCGGAAAGAACAACGGCACCATCGTAACCTTCGGACAGCAGGATCGCATACTTGTTGATGATATGACCATTGATGTGGTGCCCGCGCACCAATTCCTGCTGGCCGACGCGTTTTAAGTTTAACCACTTAATTGCGAGAGTACGTAATCGGTTAGTGACAAGGGAGCGCGCGATGCGGGTGCATGGAGAGCGGGCGGAAGGCGGATGTCTTATCCTCGTCCTCGAGACTGTTTGATTGAACCGCCAAGACGCCAAGAGCGCCAAGGGAAATTGTTGATTTGAGATTTTTGATTTTAGACTGCCGCGCGGCTGCGCCGCGAGAAAACCATGGAGTAACTGCGACAAAATGTCCAAGTTATAGGCAAGATTGGTGGTGCTTCGCTCCTCCTCTTCCCCGTCCTCGACACGCCCGCTGTAGTCGATTGACGTCGAGATACGGTGAAAGCTCTCGCAGAAGCGCGCCAGCACAGGTGGGGCGACGCCGTCCGGCTAGCCGCAGTGATGGAGCGATGGAGCGTGGGAGAAGTTCTAAAGTTCGGGAGTTCTAAAGTTTGGCTGGCGCCAGTACCAAGCCGCCTTGCCGGCGTTGAACCGCCAAGACGCCAAGGTCGCCAAGAGGATTAATTTTTTAACCGCGAAATGCGCGAAAAGCGCGAAAAGGAGAAAAGCGCCAACGGCACGACCCATCCCAGCCTATCCCAGCCTAGGGCAACGCCCCAGGAAAAATGGCCAAAGAAAACAAGGGCTGAAGGCCCGGCCTATCATCGGTGGACAACCCTGCTTCCCGGAACTATGTCACGCCCCTTCAGGGCTGGTCATTATTTGGCCCATTCCCCAGGGCGTTGCCCTGGGCTGGCATGTCGCGCCCTTTCAGGGCTGCCATAGACTTTGTCGCGAGCCTTGTCGGTTACTTTGTCGAAAGCGAAAGATGAAGCGGGTGGATGAAGCGTGCCGTTTAAGAGTGAGTTTAAGAGTGGGTTTGGAGTGGGTGCTTCGCTCTCACTCTTTATCCCCGCACTTTGTCACCCCACTTTGTCGGTTACGCTTCGTCCCTACACTTCGTCCCTACGCTTTGTCGGAATGCGAAAAGGGAGCAAGCGTGCGGTATAGTCCTGCAAAAGAGCGCAGTTGCGTCGGAGGATCGGCTTCAGGGTGACTGGTGATTTATTATCCGCGCGGATTAATCAGGAACTCAAGAATGGTGCAAGAATGCGCGGTTTCCACAAACAAATTCCTGATTTCATGAGTTCCTGATAAACAACCACCACCCATTCCCCATTCGACACTTCGCGGTCCGCGTGCTACACTTCTGGCGTTTTTAACCGTGCTTTTTGCAATACCCTTGCATGCATAAGCGGCACGGGCACCCCGCCCGTGTTTCATGGGCGGGACGCCCATGCCACGAGGGGGTTGCAGGGGGCTCTAACCGGGAGGGAATGCCGATAGGGCATCACAGGAGTTTATCATGGCAGAGCATAAGTGGCAGATTCATGCGCACCGCGGCGGGCGGTTTGAGTTTGATGAGAATACGCTATCCGCCTTCCAGGCCAGCTATGCCGCCGGGCTGCGCGGCTTCGAGACCGATGTGCGGATGTGCAAGGATGGCGCGCTGGTCATCATGCACGACGCCTCGATCGAGCGCATGACGCAGGGCACCGGCGAGATCGAGGAAATGACCGAGGCCGAGTTGCGGCAGGTCAGGACGAAGCCGGGCAACCCCATCCTCTTCCTGGACGAGCTGGTCGCCTTCTTCGCGGACAAGCCCGGGCTCTACATCGAGTACGAGATGAAGACGGATCCCTCGCGCTATCCGCAGGCGAAGCTGGAGGAGTACTGCCGCAAGCTGCATGACTCCATCGTCCCCCACGTTTCGGAAGACACGACGGTGCTCTTCACCTCTTTCGACAAGCGCCCGCTGCTCTTCTTCCAGCAGGCCTTCCCGGATGCGGAGCTCATGCTCATCACCGGCCAGCCGTGCTGCGAGGCCACCATCCGCGAGGCGCTGGAACTGGGCGTCAGGCGTCTGGCCTGCACCTGGGACGGCAGCTCGCGCACCGCGGTACGGGCGGCGCACGAGGCCGGGCTGATCCTGGCCGGCTGGCCGGGACACAAGGTCGAGGACTATCTGCTGGGCGTGGCCCTGGGCTTCGACCACCTGTGCGCCGACAATCCGGTCGAGGTTCTGGAGTTCAGGAAGAAGAACCTGGCCTGGCTGGAGTAGGGACGCCGCCGCTGCGGGGCGGCTGGAAAGGGAGAGAGACGCCACTTTGTCGCGAGCTTTGTCGGCAACTTTGTCGCCTTTGTCGAAAGCAACAGGGAAGTTCACGCGAAGGCGCGAATTATTGAACCGCGAATGGACGCAAATACACGCGAATGCACGGAAATGGAGTAAGCGGGTGGTGTGTGCTTCGCACTTACACCTTGTCCCCGCACTTTGTCTCCACGC
>LSQX01165555.1_pt2 | contig 17430 bp, 16 predicted proteins | sample 654561 | NCBI WGS metagenome assembly LSQX01 (sample SAMN04489861, study PRJNA283612) | anaerobic digester metagenome | isolation source: 4 biogas reactors fed with cattle manure at either 37C or 55C with and... | place: Denmark: Kongens Lyngby | collected 2014
CTGGCCGCCGAAATCAAAGCGCTGGAGGATGAATACGCCGCCTCCATGGAAAAGTGGGAGATGGATAAACTCGTCGCCAACGACAGCCATACCGTCATCGATATCAACCAGAAGTTGATCTCCCTCAGAAGGGCCCGTATCCAGGAGCTCGAAGCTCGCCAAATCACTCTGAAATCCTCAGATGCGGAGGCCGAGATCGCTAAAATCAGAGCCGAGCAGGCCGAACTCCAATCCGTCCTGGCTCTGGAATCAGAAGCTCAGGCCCAAAAAGCTCTCCAGGAAGCCGCTCTGGTGGAAGCCGCCAAAGCCGCCAAAGTCACCCAGCCCGCTGAGACCATTCAGGCCGAGGCCGAGACAGTAACCGATCAGGCAGCCGAAACGGCCGAAAAGGCTGCCCGGGCCGAAGCTGATAAAATAGCGGCTCAGGCTGAGGCTGAAGCAGAAAAAGCCGCCCAGGCCAAGGCCAAGGCTGAAAGCCAGGCACTGGCGAAAGCTCAGGCCGAAGCTCAAAAGGCTGAAGCTGAAGCACAAAAAGCGGCCCAGGCCCAGGCCAAGGCTGAAAGCCAGGCACTGACGAAAGCTCAGGCCGAAGCTCAAAAGGCCGAGGCCGCCCAGGCCAAACTCGACGCCAAAGCCCAGGCCAAAGCTGAAAAGGAAGCTAAAGCCGCAGCCAAAAAAGCCGAAAAAGAGGCTAAAGCCGCAGCTAAAAAAGCTGAAGCCGAGAAAGCCAAACAACTCAAGGAAGCACGCAAAGTCGCCGAAAAAGAGGCCCAAAGCCGCGAAAAAACCTTGAAACAGCAACCCCTGACAGCCCAAACTCCGAAGGCAAAGGCTCCCAGCGATTCCACGCTCGACCCCAAGAGCAGGGAAGCCAGGCTTCAGGAACTCCTCGAGCTCTACAGACAGGATAAAATTACGCCTCGCCAATACCAGGACCGCCGCGCCGCCATCCTGGCCGGCCAGGAGTAAACCCATCCCGTAACTCTCTTTACTAATAAGGGCAGACCCCGCAAAGGTCTGCCTTTTTCTATTTTTCCCACGAACCGCGACAGAGCCGGTTCAGACGCGGATACCCGGCCCGACCGGAGCAAACCCGAACCGCCGTTTGATGCGCGAATTCATCCGCAATCACCTGAAAACTAAAGAGGAATAAAAAACCAAAAAAACGAAAATATGTTACATTTCGCATTGATGCCCCGCGGCAGTGGGAGCTTTCGATGGATGCCATTGAACGTGAAAAAGCAGACAGACTTCATGTTGGTCTGCGCGGGATGCATGCCCCCAGAGAGAAAAGTAATTATGGTAAATTGATTGCCATAGCCGCACTGATCCTCATCCCATTTACTGTTGGAATAATAAAAATAACATTCTTTAGAAATAGAAAAATATAAAATTAAATAAAATATGAGTTAACGCCTCCGGATTGATTTATAGAGGTTGCCGGCGGAGACGGGGAAATTTTTTTAACCGCAGATGACGCAGATTCACACAGATTATTCAGAAGGGACGACCAGATGCGACCCCGATGGAGTCGTGTCAGAAGTACCGCCCTTCAGGCGGGGAAACGAGACGCCGAAAACCACAGATAGACACGGATAAACACAGATGCTTTGGGGTGGGTGTTTCAAGCGGCCGTGCGAAATAAGACCTGGGAAACTCGAGGCAAGGCAGCAAACACTTCAGCGAATAGCCCTATCGTCACAGAAAGCATTTCATAAATCCGTGTCTATCTGTGTTCATCCGTGGTTCCTCTTCCGGTTCCTGCTCCCCTGTTCATCCGTGGTTCTTTGCATATTGCCTCAAAAAAAGAGCGATTAAAGGCTTGCAATTTGGGTTGCACCGGTTCATAATACGCCGCTTATTTGGCCACGGGTGGCTCCGTGTCCAAAAGATAAGAGTGAATCAACTTTCTTTGAGAGGATACCTTGAACCCTGATATTTGTAACCAAGCATTGGAAAAAGTAGGCAACCCTTACACCCTGATCAACATCGTCAGCAAACGAGTTCGCGAGCTGAGTACGGGCAGCCGTCCGCTTATAGCCGAGACCGAGAAGATGGGCTGGGCCGACATCGCTCTGACTGAGCTCATCATGGATAAACTCTCCTGGGAGGATACAGAATTCAAGAACACGGCTCCGGTCTATACGGCCAACCTCAGGCGCAAGCATAGGGCTTAGCCTTCCTTTTTGCCGGAGGGCCGGAAGAGGGGTGCGAGGCTCAACCTTCAGGCTCTGTTTTTTGTGGCGGATATCATCAGCAACTCCAAAGCCCGCCGGGATTACTTCATCCTGGAAACTTACGAGGCGGGCATCGTCCTCAAAGGGACCGAAGTAAAATCTCTGCGTGCCGGGCGCGGGCAGATACGGGACGCCTTTGCCAAGGTCGATAAGGGCGAACTCTACCTTCACAATGCCCACATTGATGAATACAATTTCGGCAACCGGCTCAACCATAACCCCAAAGCCAGCCGCAAACTGCTTCTGCATAAAAGCGAAATCCGCAAGCTCGAAATGCAGGCGATGGCCAAAGGTCACGCCATTATCCCACTGGGCCTTTACTGGAAGAAGAACCGGGTCAAGGTTCGCCTGGGTCTGGGCAGGGGCAAGGCGGAGTACGATAAGCGCGATGATATCAAGAAACGGGAATCCGAGGCCGAGATACGCCGCGCAATGAACCTGCGGCTCAAAAACTACTAACAGCCGAGCCGACCAGAAGAGAGAATACCCCCATTGAATACAGCCAAAACTTACCTCATTACCGGCGGAGCGGGCTTTATCGGCTCACATCTGGCTGAGCATCTCCTGGGGAGCGGCCACCGCGTGACCGTTATCGATGATCTCTCTACCGGTAGTGAAGAGAATCTGTCGGCAATCCTCCCCCACCCCTCCTTTACCTTTATCCGCTCGCGGGTATCGGAATGCGCGGAGCTTGAAAAGCTCGTTGCCGGCTCCCAGACCGTTTTCCATCTGGCCGCCTCTGTCGGCGTAAAGCTCATTATCGAGAAGCCGCTCTACAGTATCCGCAATAATCTCCAGGAGACCGCCTGCATTCTGGAGCACGCCTGCAAGCACAAGAAACCGTTCCTCCTGGCCTCCACCTCGGAGGTCTACGGCAAGAGCTCGAGCAGTTATTTCAACGAAGCCGATGACCTGCGGATCGGCAATCCTCATTTGAGCCGCTGGAGCTATGCCTGCTCCAAGCTGATGGATGAATTCATGGCGATGGCCAGTTGGCGCGAGCATGAGACCCCTGTCGTCATTGCCCGCCTTTTTAACATTGTCGGCCCGCGGCAGAGCGGCCGCTATGGAATGGTCCTGCCGCGCTTCGTGCAGGCCGCTCTGGAGGGCAGGCCGCTGACGGTATACGGGGATGGCACCCAGAGCCGCTGTTTTTGCCATATCAGCGATTGCATCAGAGCGCTCACGCAGTTGGTGGAGGGTGAGCCGCCGCTCGGGCTGGGAGAGGTGTTCAACATCGGGACGGATTCGGAAATCTCGATTGCGGAGCTGGCGCGCCGCGTGATTGCGCTGACCGGCTCGGAATCCGAAATCGAATTCATCCCGTACGAAAAGGCGTATGCTCCCGGTTTCCAGGATATGCTGCGCCGGCGTCCCTGCCTGAAGAAGCTTTTGGCGCGGACCGGCTCCAAACCGGCAACCAGTCTGGAGCAGATTATCCTCGATATCGCTCACTCCCTGGGCAAGCGCTAAACCATGGGTGAGCCATCCGCCAGCTCTGCCGCTGCCCGCTTCATTGCTTCCATCCCCGGCGAAGAACTCGCCAGCGCCCTCCTGGAGTGGTTCGACCCGGAGGCACGCCCCATGCCGTGGCGCAAACCCAAACCGGAGGATACCCCCCTCGCTGAACATGCTTACGGTATTTGGATATCCGAGAGTATGCTCCAGCAGACGCAGGTCACGACCGTTATCCCCTACTGGGAGCGCTGGATGGCGAAGTGGCCCGACGTCGCGTCGCTGGCAGCGGCTTCCGAGGAAGAAGTCCTCCTGATGTGGGAGGGGCTGGGCTACTACAACCGGGCCCGCAACCTCCTCAAAGCGGCCCGTAAAGTCATGGAGCTTCATGGGGGGATTTTCCCGACCGAGCACGGGGAGCTCCTGAAGCTGCCGGGCATCGGTCCCTATACGGCAGGCGCTATCTGCAGCATCGCCTGCAACCAGCCGTGCCCGATTGTGGATGGCAATATTATCCGGCTTCTCTCACGCCTCTTCACCCTCTCGGCCACCCCTCAGGCAGGCAGCCCGAAGCCGGAGGAGCTCCTCTGGCAAATCAGCGAAAGTCTGGTTCAGGCGGCTGCGCGGCTCCAGTACCCTCAATCGTGCTCAGCCTTTAACCAGGCGATGATGGATATGGGCGCGCGGCTCTGCATCCCCGCAAACCCGCTCTGCCTGACCTGCCCCCTGCAGCGCCATTGCAAGGCCTTCAAGGAGGGGAGCCAGAGCCAATATCCGCAGAGGCCGCCACGGCCGCTTCTCACCCCGCGCGAGGATACGGCCCTCCTGGTCCGGAACGGGCAGGGCCAAATTTTGCTCCAGAAGCGCACTCTTGCCGGACGCAATCACGGCTTCTGGCAATTGCCGCTCATGGAAGAGACGCCGCTGCAAAAGGCTCTGGAGGCGTTCGAGCCGCCGGGCCTCCTCCTGGCTTCACGGAAACCGCTCGCCACGTTGCGCCATCATATCACCTGCTACCGGATCACGCTCAAGGTCTATGAAGGCAAGGCCACTCAGGGGCTGGCACTCGGCGAGCATCTGCGCTTCGTCTCCGGAAAAGAGCTGGCCGCCATTCCGCTGACCGGTTCGCAGCGCAAAATTTTACGCAAAATTTTATAGCTCAAACCCGAGCTATCCGGGGCATCCCCTCCTCCTGACCCGCGATAACCAATCCCGCTGGTGATCAAACGGCAGAACCGCCTCCCGCACTTTTTACTTCCCTGCTTTCCTTTTAGGGGGGATAATGGCGGCGGTCTATGGATGAAATGGAACTCGCACAATGTTTGGAATGTGTCCTGAAGACGGCCCGCGAGGCCGGCCAACTGTTTCTCTCCCAGTGGCGCAAACCCAAAACGATCAACGAAATCAAACAACACGACATTAAGCTCCAGCTTGATGTGGATACTCAGGAGCTCATCGCGGCCCGGCTTCTGGCGGCCTATCCCGAGATCGCGCTTTTGGGTGAAGAGGGCTCCCAGGAGAACGACGCATCGCCCTACCGCTGGATCGTTGACCCGATAGACGGGACCGTGAACTTCGCTTTCGATATTCCCCATGCCTGTGTCGCCATCGCCCTGCAACGGCGGCAAGCCGACGGCTACCGGACCATCCTGGGGGTTATCCATGACCCCTTCTGCGATGAGACCTGGAGCGCCACCAGCCACGATGCGCCCCGGCTCAATGGTGTGGAATTCCGCGCCAGCGACCGCACCGCCCTTTCCCAATGCGTGGTCTCCATCGGTTTTTCCAAAATGCAGGCCAATCTCACCACGGCCATGGAAGCAATGATGAAGCTGACCCGCCAGGTGAGGAAGGTCCGGATCATGGGCTCGGCGGCGCTGGACCTGGCCTATGTGGCCTGCGGGCGGATGGATGCCTATCTGGAGGCCGGCGTGCGGCTCTGGGATATTGCGGCCGGGGGCTTCATCCTGGAGCGGGCGGGCGGCACCTTCCACCGCACCCTGATGCCACAGGGCGAACCGGAGTCCTACAAACTGCTCGCCACCAACGGCAAGATCGATAACGAGCTGCAAACCTTCGTGGGGGAGTTTTTTGATTAAGGGCCGTTCTCTCTAACCAGTGGCATTATGCAGGATTTCGCTTCATCAGACTTTGATCCCGACGCCAAAAAGCGGATCGCTTATGAAGAGCTTCTCAATCCGCAGCAATATGCCGCCGTCACCACTGACGCCGCCGTCGCTCTGGTCATAGCCGGTCCCGGCTCGGGCAAGACCCGCATCCTGATTCATCGGGTCGCCTGGCTTCTGGATAAGGGGGTGCCGCCGCACTCCATCCTCCTCCTGACCTTTACCAACAAGGCGGCGCGGGAGATGATGCAGCGCGTCTATGAGCTCTCGGGCGGAGCTGCCGAAGAGCTGCAGGGAGGCACCTTCCACTCATTTGGCCGGCGGATTCTCCAGCCTCATGCCGAACTCTTGGGCTACCAGCGCAATTTCCTCATTCTTGACCGCTCCGATGCGAAGGAGCTGCTCTCCGCCTGCCTGCTCGATGCCAACATCGAAACCAAAGGCAAGCTCTTCCCCAAGCCCGATGTCCTCTTGGAGATGTTCAGCGCCAGTCAGAACCTCTCGATGAGTCTGGAGGAGGTCATTGAAAAGCGCTACTCCACCTTTTACGAAAAAACCGAGCAGATCGAAGAGCTCTGTCGGGAATACACCCGCCGCAAGCTCGACCAGAACAAGATGGACTTCGATGACCTGCTCTCTCTGCCGCTGCGGCTTTTCAAGGAGCATCCCGACCTCCTGGAGTATTACCAGAGGCGCTTCACCCACATCTTGGTGGATGAATACCAGGATACGAACCATACCCAGAATGAACTCCTTGAGCTGCTCGCGGGTCAGACCCAGGGGCTCATGGTCGTCGGTGATGACGCCCAGAGCATCTACTCCTGGCGCGGCGCCTGCTTCCAGAATATCCTCGAATTCACGGAGCGCCATCCCGACGCCGCAACCTATACCATCGAGACCAACTACAGAAGCACCCAGCCGATTCTGGAGGTCGCCAATGAGAGCATCGCGCACAATATCAAACAGTTCCCCAAAAAGCTCGAAACTTTCCACAAGGCCCAACCGGTTATCCCCAAGCCGGTTTTAGTCACCTGCGGCAACAGCTACATGCAGGCGGAGCGCATCGCGTCGCAGGTTGAGGAATTGCGGATGGAGGGAACCCCGCTGCGGGAAATCTGCATCCTCTACCGTGCCCACCACCACGCGATGGAGCTCCAGATGGAGCTGCGCAAACGCAATATCCCCTTCAAAATCACCAGCGGCATCCGCTTCTTCGAGCAGGCCCATATCAAGGATATCAGCTCCATGCTCCGCCTGACCTATAGCCCGTGCGATGAGACCGCTTTCAAACGGCTGATCAGAAAGCTCCCCTGCGTGGGACCCAAGACCGCCAACCGGCTCTGGTACGCTTTTGCCGGCTCGGAGTGGCCCGAGAGCCTCGGCGCCGGTCTGGACCGCGTCAGCCCCAGAGTCCCGGCCAAAGCGCGCGAGCTCTGGGAGCAGTTTTCCCAAAGCATGAAGAAGGTCGATCCGGTCACCACCGCTCTGAGCGTACCGGAGATGATCGATTCGCTCCTGGAAGACTTTGCCCGGGAGTGGATGCTGGCGGAATATGAAAACGGACCATTTCGGCTTGATGAGGTCGAGCAGCTCAAGCTCTACAGCGAGCAGTTTGAGGGATTGGAAGACTTCCTCTGCGAAATGGCGCTCCAGACCAATGCCGACGGCGAGCAGGACGGCACCGAAGAGGAGAGCGACAGGCTTGGCCTCTCAACGATCCACCAGGCTAAGGGGCTGGAGTACGACGTCGTATTCGTCATGATGCTCTGCGAAGGGATGTTCCCCACCTTCCGCAGTATGGAAAAGAGTGAGAATCTGGAGGAGGAGCGCCGCCTCTTCTATGTCGCCGTCACCCGTGCCCGCAAGCATCTCTACCTGATCTATCCGCAGTGCCGTTCGCTCGGGGGCAACTTCGAGCGGCAGCTCCCCTCACGCTTCATCAGCGAGCTGAGCGCCGAGCATTTTGAAATCCAAACCGATGCCCAAAGCAGAAACCCTTTCCAAAGTCGCCGCAGGAGGTTCGATTTTGAGGATGACTTCAACGATTCAGAGGAAGACCCTTTTTAATATAATAACAGAAAACGCACACTTATGAGCAAATATAGAACAACACCCGTCGTTACAGACAAGATGCCTCCGGGCGTCCCCTATATTATCGGCAACGAAGCCGCCGAGCGCTTCTGCTTCTACGGCATGAGAGGGATACTCATCATCTTCATGACCCAATACCTGCTTAATGCGCAGGGAGAGCTCGACTGTATGAACCATGAAGAGGCCAAAGGCTGGTACCACCTCTTCATGTCGGCCATCTACTTCACCCCGTTCCTGGGGGCGATCCTCTCGGATATCTTCCTGGGGAAATATAAGACGATCATAGGGCTCTCCCTCGTCTATACCGCCGGCTGTGCCGCACTGGCGTTTGACCAGACCCGAGTCGGTCTGATGATCGGGCTCACCTTGATAGCGATTGGCTCCGGTGGTATCAAGCCGTGCGTCTCCTCCAATGTGGGGGACCAGTTCGGCGCCAAGAACGCCCACCTGCTCTCCAAAGTATTTGGCTGGTTCTATTTTTCCATCAATGTAGGCTCGCTTCTTTCGATGTCGCTCACCCCATGGCTCCTGGATAAGTACAGTCCGCGGGTCGCTTTTGGCGTGCCGGGGCTCTTCATGATCATCGCCACGGTGATCTTCTGGATGGGGCGCCACAAGTTCGCGCATGTCCCGCCCAATGGGTTAAAATCGTTCCGTGAGACTTTCTCACTGGCGAACCTCAAAATCATCCGCAATCTGCTCATTATCTATATCCCGATTCTGATGTTCTGGGCACTCTATGACCAATCCTCTTCGGCCTGGATTCTGCAGGCGGAGAAGATGGACCTCTCCTTCCCCGGCTTCGGAGTGAGCCTCTTTGGCTATACGATTATCCCGGCCGATTTCAAGCTGTTGGCCTCGCAGACGCATATCTTTAACCCGTTCCTCATTCTGCTCTTTATTCCGCTCTTCAACTACGGTATCTACCCGTTGATTAACAAGGTCTACCCGCTGACGCCGCTGCGCAAAATCGGTATCGGGATGTTCCTCACGGCCGCCTCCTTCCTCATGATTGCGCTCATTGAGTCGTGGATAGTCAAGGGGCATGCTCCTTCGGTCTGGTGGCAGTTTCTGGCTTATATCATCCTGACGGCAGCCGAGATCATGGTCTCGATTACCTGTTTGGAGTTCTCCTACGCTCAGGCTCCCAAGCGGCTCAAATCGCTCATCATGGCGACCTTTTACCTGAGCGTCACCGGAGGCAACCTCTTCGCCTCGTTTGTGAACTTCCTGATCAGTAACCCCGAGACCGGCCAGAGCCGTCTGGGACCGGTCGAGTACTACCTCTTCTTTGTCGGTGCGATGGTTTGCGCCAGCGTGCTCTTCCTCTTCATTGCCGCCCGCTACCGCGAGACCCCTCAGGAAGAAAGTCTGCAGGGCTAAGCGCCCCCCCTGTGAAATGCGACAGACCCGAGCAATGAATAAATTGCCGGGTCTGTTTTTTTAAATTGAATTTATCGGGATAAAATCGGGAGCCTACCGCTTCCAGTCCGGGATTTCCGCTTCGGGGAAGAGCTCCAGGATGCGTCTGCGAACTCGTACGACCTCTTCCTCGGGGAAGCGGCGGCGGTTGGCCCCTCTTTCAATCCCCTCCAGGAGTTTGAGCCAATCCTCCTGCGTCGGTTTGTCCAGTGACTCCCAGCGTTCAAAGCGCGCGGGCCGCCAGTAGAAGAGCCAGCGCCCCCCCATGCGGCGAGCCTCAACCTGAATCCGCTGCCCCTCCTCGTCACGCTTTTTCCACCCTATTTCAGTTTTAGCCATGGGCGGAGCTATCGGCAAATTTAACGGAGACGACCGCCATGGCGGCGATCCCTTCCTTGCGCCCCACAAAGCCAACCTTCTCATTGGTCGTCGCCTTGACGCCGATTACCTGCGGGTTCACATTAAGCGCATTGGCGATCTCCTGCTTCATCGCTTTGATATGAGGGGCGATTTTGGGTTCTTCAATGATGAGGCTGCTATCCACATTCACGATCCGCGCGCCACGGGCTCTGAACATGCCGGCGATCTCCTGCAAAAGAAGGGTACTGCGGACATCTTTCCAGCGCGGATCGGTGTTCGGGAAGAAGTGCCCGATATCGGGCTCACCCAGCGCGCCCAGCAGCGCATCGCTGATTGCATGGATGAGGACATCTGCATCCGAGTGACCGCTGAGCCCGTGAGTATGGGCGATTTCCACCCCGCCCAGATAGAGCTTGCGTCCTTCCACCAGTTGGTGGACATCATAACCAATACCAACCTTGTACATAAGGTCCTTTATTGTGCCCGATTTTTATTTCCATGGCAAGCTGCAGGAGTATAATAGGCGAGGAATTGATCGGCCTCCCATAGCCGCCCAAGAGATATATTATTATGATCATCGTTCTGAAACCCGGTATTAACGAAGCAGAAGAAACGCAAGTGCTGCAGGAAATTGAGGCTCGAGGCTATACGCCCCACGTCATGCGCGGCGTTGCACGAGTCGTCATCGGTGCCATTGGGGATGCCCAGGCCCATCAGAGTCTGGAGACGCTTGCCTCCTGGGCACAGGTGGAGAGCGTCACGCGCATCCAGAAGCGCTACAAGCTGGTCAGTAAAGAAGGCCAGAAAGAAAAATCACCCGTCAAAATCAATGACTATGTCCAGGTCGGCGGCCCCAAAGTCCAGCTCATGGCCGGTCCCTGCTCCGTGGAGAGTGAAAAGCAGTTGATGACCGTTGCCGAGAAGGTCAAGTCCTGCGGCGCCACTATCCTGCGCGGCGGCGCCTTTAAACCGCGCACCTCCCCTTATGAATTCCAGGGTTTGGGGGAAAAAGGGTTAAAGCTCCTGGCCAAAGCGCGTGAAAATACGGGCTTGGCCATCGTCACCGAGTGCCTCTCCGAAGAACATGCCGAGATGGTCGCTGAGTATACCGACATTATCCAGATTGGGGCACGCAACGCCCAGAACTTCCAGCTCCTGATCGCCGCCGCTCATACCGGTAAGCCGATTCTGCTCAAACGCGGCCCCTCCATGCGCATTGAAGAGTGGCTTCTGGCCGGCGAGTATGTCCTCTCCAGCGGGAACCCGAACCTGATTTTCTGCGAGCGCGGCATCCGTACCTTCGAAACCTATACGCGCAATACGCTCGACCTGATGACGATCCCCATCCTCCAGCAGGAGACTCATTGCCCCATCGTGATTGACCCATCCCAGGGCTGCGGCAATGCCAACCTGGTTGAAGCCCTCTGCTATGGAGCTGTCTCCATGGGAGCCGATGGTCTCCTCATCGAAGTGCATCCGGATCCGACCCGTGCCTGGTCCGATGGCGCTCAGCAGGTCGATCTGGAGGGCTTTGAACGCCTGAGCCAGAACCTGCTCCCCTTCCTGCATGCCGCCGGAAGAGAGTAAGAGCCGCCCTGGAATTTTTTGAAACACCAGATAGCAATAGTGCCCCTGCATTTGAAGGCAAGGGGCGCTGTTTTGTTTTGGGAGAGTGGCAGAGAGCGCTCCGTATTGCCTCAAAAATAGAGCGCACCGAAAGAGAGAACTTGTGCAGCTGGACTTTGTACTTTTTGGTCAAATTCAGCGTTTTTCCCCCAGGAAAATATTGCACCAATTGCCGCAGAATGCTATAAGAACTGCGTGTTGGCCTATCTGTCATTTTATGACATTATATATATCGGACAAGCTACGAGTGTACTGTCCGGAAGACCAACACTTTTTAAATTTTTTCCCTTTCAGATTTTATTTGAATGAGATACTAGTGATAGGAGACACAACTATCGTTCTATATATTTTCATGAAAAAACAAATATTCGGAACTATTTTAAGCCGCAGTCCATTTATCTTTTCAATCCTTTTTAATGATCTCATTGCATATAAAAAAGAGCTTGAATCGTGGGTAGAGGAAAAAGCACCTGACCAAAAAAATATTTATGCGCTGGTAACGCTATGGTGGCACTATGAAACTCCTGAACGAATGGCCCCAGTGCCAGAGCAACTCCGCCAATTCAGAGAAACTGCACCACGAATTACACCCATTTTTTTCTGTAACTCTGAACTCGAACGAAAAAACTTTGAAGCCATTGGCGAACGGGCTGTTTTTTGCAATCAGAATGCTTTCCTTCTCGAAAATAGATTTGGTGTTACTAAAACAAAAAGAATTTATGATGCCGTTTATTTAGCTCGTATAACACCATTTAAGCGATACGAACTAGCGAAGGATGTTCTTCGTTTATTGGCTATTGGAAACTATTCAGAAAAAGAAAGCGAATATGCACACAAAACATTAGCAATGCTTTCCGCTGATAAAGTGTGGATTCCTAAAATTTATGGAATTTTTGTCTATAAGCATCTAAATAAAGCTAAAGTCGGGCTTGCGCTTTCAGCAGAAGAAGGCGCTATGTACGCAGCTACGGAATATGGACTCTGCGGACTCCCTGTACTAAGCACGAGAAACCGAGGTGGCAGAGAGTATTCCCTCTGTCCTGATTACATTCGTATTTTGCAAACGGACACGCCCACGGCAAAAGATGTTGCTGAAGGGGTTGAATATCTTATTGAACAAAAATTCAATCCGTACGATATTCGCCAAGCCACCATCGCTATCCAAAAACGCCACCGCGAATACTATAAAAACCTGATTACACAGCTTTTTGATGAAGCACATCAAGGGAGCAAAAAAAACTTTCAAATGGCAATGAATTTTCCTCATAAACTAGGTTTGCGTACTTGTAAACCTTGGGAAAGATTTTTCCAAAATAGATGTATCAAGTTATAGACTGTTTCCACTAGCGACCTATTCCCGGCGAAAAAGGGGTAAATGGATTTTAGGCTCCGTTGATAGACAAGAAGCTATCGAGTTTCAATAAAAAGTAGATTTACGATTCAATTAGGATGATATGCTAAAAACAGGCCTTTTATGTGTAGTGTGCTATCCCATTGGTTGGTTCGATAAGGATCGCCCACCTGTAAATACGGCTCTTCTGGCAGAGGTCCGGGACGATGGGAGCCGATGGTCTCCTCATCGAAGTGCATCCGGATCCGACCCGTGCCTGGTCCGATGGCGCTCAGCAGGTCGATCTGGAGGGCTTTGAACGCCTGAGCCAGAACCTGCTCCCCTTCCTGCATGCCGCCGGAAGAGAGTAAGAGCCGCCCTGGAATTTTTTGAAACACCAGATAGCAATAGTGCCCCTGCATTTGAAGGCAAGGGGCGCTGTTTTGTTTTGCCAGAGTGGGAGAGAGCGCTCAGCCGGAAATACCGATTTGATTCTCGACGCATCCCCCTCCTCTCCCATAGAATAAGAGCCGTATTGGGGAATAGATGAAGGTTCGATTGGAAAAGGTCAGTAAGTTCTTCGGCAAAACCGCCGCGGTCAAAGAGGTTTCTTTGGAAGTTGCCGAGGGAGAGCTCTTTTTCCTGCTGGGCCCGAGCGGTTGCGGCAAAACAACGCTCCTGCGCCTCCTGGCCGGCTTCTACAAACCCGATGCAGGGCAAATCTATTTTGGCAACCAGCCGATGAACGCCGTGGCGCCGGAGCATAGAAACTGCGGAATGGTCTTCCAGAACTACGCCCTCTGGCCCCACATGACCGTGGAGGGGAACGTCGCCTACGGGCTGGAAGTGCGAAAGGTCAAGCAGGAGGAAAAACAGGCAAGAGTTCGCGAGGCGCTGGAGATCGTCAAGATGAGCGAGTATGCCCAGCGGCCTATCAATCAGCTCTCCGGCGGCCAGCAGCAACGGGTGGCACTGGCGCGGGCAATCGTGATCCGTCCGGCGCTCCTGCTGCTCGATGAACCGCTTTCCAATTTGGATGCGCGGTTGCGGCTCTCCATGCGTAATGAAATCCGGCGGATTCACTCCCAGACCGGGATTACCACTTTTTATGTCACCCATGACCAATCCGAAGCGCTGAGCATGGCTGACCACATTGCGATTTTGAACCATGGCGAGGTCGAGCAAGCCGGCAAACCGGCCGAGCTCTACTGCAAACCCAACAGCCCCTTCACGGCGGACTTCATGGGGGAGATCAACTGGATTGATGCCGTGGTGGAAGAGCCTGGCGATGGACGGCGGGTAGCCGTGCGCAGCGGCCAGTTCCTCTGGCGGGTAGCCAGCCCGGCGCCATGGGCCAGAGGGACGAAGGTGAGGATCGGCTTCCGGCCCGAGGCGGTCTCCTTTGCCAACGCTCCGGCAGAGAACAGCTTCACGGCGACTATCCTGGAGAGCTTCTACCTGGGAGCCCAGCAGGAGACGCTTTTGAAGGCACCCTTTCTGCCGAACCAGCCCATTCGCGCCCTGGAAATCAACCCGGGCAAAAACAGCGCCGAAGGCAAAAACAGAACCGTTTCCATTGATGCGGAGCAGATTCTTATTTTTGAAAACTCTTCCGGGTAAGACAAAAAATTGAAACTTCTCCCTGCTATCGGTGTTGAATTCGCTACGGATTGTGGGTAATCTTTGTTCGTTACGGATGTTTTTCCATTCAAAAAGAGTGGAACCTCATTCGGGCCATTGTGCAATGGCAACCGTAAACGGTCTGTCATTTTGCTCTTGTCCTGGCAGGCATTCCAGAGCAGGGGCACATGTAGGTTTGGGCGATTAGGCTGCCCTGACCCAGAAAATGCCGATGTTTTCAGAAGGTATATGAATAGAACTTTAGTATCGGTGGCAGTGCTTTGCGTCTCTGCCCAAATGTTGGCCCTGGCCCAGGAAGAACCTCTGCTGCCGCTCGCTCCCGCTGAGCCCGCCCTGGAAACCCAGCTGGAAAACAATCTCCAGGCGCTCAGCCTGACCGATTGCGTCCAAATCGGCCTGGAGCACAACCTGGATATCAAAATCAACCGCTATAACCCACAGATATCTCAGTACAGTTACTCCATGGCCTATGCAGGCTATGACCCGGTCCTCAACTCATCCTATACCTACGGCTTCTCCAAAAACCCGGGCTCGCTGGACCCCGGCTCAACCATCATCAACCTGGACCGCGATATCTATAGCGATAACCTCTCCAGCTCACTCTCCATGCTCTCACCCTCGGGCGGTACTGTCAGTCTGGCCGGCAACTACAGCCGAAGCGGCTTCTCCTCGGGCATGTACAATATGGGCAATAACGACCAGTTCAATGCCAGTGCCGGTATCAACCTGAGCCAGCCGCTCCTGAGGAACTTCTGGATCGATGGTACGCGCATGGGCATTAAGATCGCCAAAAAGAACCTGCAAAGCTCACATCTGGTCTATGAGTACAGCCTGATGACCACCATCTACAATATCGAGTGCGCCTACTACTCGCTCATCGGCGCCCGTGAAGATATCATCGCCGCAGAGCAGAACCTGGCCCTGGCACAGGAGTTCCTCGACGAGACCCGCAAAAAAGTGGAGCTCGGCAGCATGATTGAACTCGATACCAAGGATGCCGAGTCGCGCGTCTCCTCTGCCAAGTCTTCCCTCATCGCCATGCGCCAGGCCTATAAGACAGCCGCCAATACGCTCCGCAGTCTCCTGAGCGATGACTTCACCCTCTGGCAGGATACCGATTTTGAGCTGACCGATGAACTGCACTCCACCCCCACACTCCCCAGCCGCGCAGAAAGCTGGTTCAAAGGGATGACCATGCGGCCGGACCTGCTCCAGATGAAGATCGACCTGGAAAACCGCGATATCTACCTCAAGTACAGCTATAACCAGCTCTTCCCGCAGCTTGACCTGGTCGGCTCCTATGCGCACTCCGGCGCAGCGCTCAATAATGGCGAGCGCCCGCTCACCCAGGCTGCTCAGGGGACCTACCCGCGCTATACCGTCGGCGGCCAGCTCAGCGTACCTCTGGGCAATATCAGCGCACGCAATACCTATAGAACCCGCAAAGCGGAGCGCGAGCAAAGCATCCTCTCCCTCAAACAAAAAGAACAGAACGTCATGGTAGAGATCGATAACGCCATTAACAGCGTCAACAGCAGCCTGGAGGCGATCGCATCCACCAGAGATGCGCGTATATATGCCGAACAAGCCTGGGAAGCCGGCAAAATACGTCTGGACCACGGCAAGGCGACCTCCTTTGAAGTGCTCCAGCTCCAGACGACGGTCTTCCAGAACCGCCTGTCAGAAATTCGGGCTCTGGTCACCTACAATATCAATCTGGCCACTCTCTGCTACAGAGAAGGCGGCACCCTGGAAAAATATAATATCGTTGTAAGCTACGAGTAAAAGGCAGCTCTGCGGAACCAGTAAACCGCTGCACTGCCTCCGGAGCCGATATTAACCGTGAGTTTAAAACTTGAATTGACTATAAAAAAGAGTTGCACAAAACTTTTATTTTGCCATACTGGCATGAATGAATCTGTTAAAGGTTCTTCCGGAAAAGGAAGAGCGACCTGGAACAGAAGGAGAAAAGTTGAGCTATGACTAAGAGCGCTAAAACAAAGAAGGGTTCCCCGAAAGATACGGGACCTAAGATGAAGAAAAGTGCCAGAACCAAAGCAACCCTCTTGCAGGCTGCTCTCAAACACTTTTCCAATACCGGCTACTCCGCAACCTCCATTCAGGATATTGTGGATGAGGCCGATTTCACCAAGCCGACTCTTTACTATTATTTTGATAGTAAGGCGGACTTGTTCTCTGCTCTCATTGAGCAGGCTCTCAAAGATTTTCACTTTCTTTTTGAAGAGAGCGTCTCCGGCGGCGGCTCCGTACGCGACGTCCTGCTGGGTCTGCTGTTGAACTCCTCCAAACAGGTACAGGAGAGAGGCTCGATCGTGCGCCTGATCCATTACTCCTTTTCCGCAGCCGAAAAAGAGATCCCCTACAGGGATAAATGCCTCCAGGAAGCGATGAAGCTGCCGCTGATACTGGAAGAATTTTTCGCCAAAGAAATTCAAGCCGGCAACCTCAAGAGCAAGTTTAAGACAAACGATATCGCGGAGATGTTTCTGGGGGTGATCAACCACTTTGCCAACAAGCAACTGGTCAGGAAAGAGCCGCCACTGACACGCAAACATGCAGAGGCAATTATCGATATGTTCCTCTGCGGAGTGGAGTCCCAGTAGCTGATTCCACGGGTCGCTGCTAAAAGAAAAGCGCGAAATAAGAAAATTATTTTTGCGGAATGCTTGACTTATTCCGTATTCCTGCCATTCTTCGCGCAGATGGCTGGCGCCTGATAAGCGCTTCCGTCTTTTTGTTATGATCGGGGCATGCTTGGTAGTTCGCAATGGAGGTTTGCTTTCGATGGTTTACGTTTCCAGTGCGAATTTTAGTTCTATTCAATGAAGATATATGTAGGCAATATTGCCTTCAACACTACCGAAGATGATCTGCAAGAGGCATTTCAACAGTTCGGTACTGTTACCTCAGCTGCTGTCATCACAGATCGTCACACCGGCCGTTCCAAAGGTTTCGGTTTCGTAGAGATGGAAAGTGACGAAGAAGCGCATACTGCCATTTCCGGCTTAAATGGTCAGGAAATCGGTGGTCGCCGTGTGGTGGTGAGCGAGGCACGTCCTCGCGAGGAAGGCGCACCCCGCCCTCCCCGTGGTGATCGCCCGCAACGCGGTGGCCGCGGTGG
>LSQX01289663.1_pt1 | contig 17425 bp, 17 predicted proteins | sample 654561 | NCBI WGS metagenome assembly LSQX01 (sample SAMN04489861, study PRJNA283612) | anaerobic digester metagenome | isolation source: 4 biogas reactors fed with cattle manure at either 37C or 55C with and... | place: Denmark: Kongens Lyngby | collected 2014
CCATTTCATAACGTAAATTAAAATCGACCGAAGCCAAATCGCCTTCGGTATATTGTAGAAGCTGTTTATATTCTTCTGCAGTTAAATAACGCGAATAGCGGTCTAAACCGCTCACCAAGCCACGAATGGCTTGCTGAAATAAGGCATCGTCACTTTTTTCAGTCACGTAGTTGTCTTTGACTATGCCATAAATTTGTACAAACTCCTGAATCGCCTCGACAGGCACATCTACATAATCCTGTGCCTGTGTTGGCCCATCCAGCTCTAACTCATCAGGTGCAGCCCAAGTCTGGGAATGACCAACCCACAACAGCAATGTCGTCAATGCCAATGCATAAATTTTGTGAGCCGTCATTCCATCACCAGTCTGGGGTTATGCCTGTAGGCAAATTAAGTTACGACCTTGCATGTCTGCAGGGACAGGCAATTGCATCAAATTCAGTAGAGTTGGCGCAACGTCTGCCAACACACCACCTTCTGCAATAGTCGCCTGTGTTGGGCCTACATAAATGAATGGCACCAATTCAGTCGTATGTTGCGTGTGTACCTGACCACTGTCATAGTCTTGCATTTGTTCAACGTTACCATGGTCAGCAGTAATAATCATGTGACCCTGTTTCGCCATCACCGCTTCATAGACGCGACCCAAGCAGGTATCGACCGCTTCAACCGCTTTCACTGCAGCATCAAAAACACCAGTATGACCGACCATATCGCCATTGGCATAGTTCACCACCAACAAGTCATACTCACCTGAATTGATTGCAGCAACCAGTTCATCGGTCACTTCATAAGCACTCATTTCTGGTTTTAAGTCATAAGTTGCCACATTTGGTGATGGAATCAGAATTCGTTTTTCGCCCGGATATTCATCTTCACGGCCACCACTAAAGAAGAAGGTCACGTGTGCATATTTTTCAGTTTCGGCAATACGCAACTGGGTTTTACCTAAGTCTGATAAGTACTCACCAATTGAGTTTTTCAAATCTTCTGGCATATACGCCACAGGCGCAGCAATACTGGCTTGATAACGGGTCAACATCACAAATCTAGACAATTGCGGCACAACTTTTCGCTCAAAGCCAGCAAAGTCCTGTTCCACAAAGGCTTTGGTTAATTCACGCGCGCGGTCAGCACGGAAGTTCATGAATACCACGCTGTCGCCATCTTGAATCTGGGCAATTTCACCAATACGAGTGGCTTTAACAAACTCATCGCTTTCATCTGCTGCATAAGCCGCTGCCAAGCCCTCTACCGCAGTTGCAGCAGTACGCACTGCCTCACCTTCAGTGAGTAGACGATAGGCTTGTTCTACACGATCCCAACGGTTGTCACGATCCATTGCAAAGTAACGGCCAATTAAGCTAGCAATACGCCCCTGACCTGGATATTGTGCAAATAATGCATCCAGTTTTTCTAAAGAAGGCTGTGCGCTTTTGGGTGGTGTATCACGACCATCTAAAAAGGCATGTAGATACACTTTTGCACCACGTTTAAGTGCCAATTCTGCCATCGCCACAATGTGATCTTCATGCGAATGCACACCACCTTCAGACAATAAACCCAAAATGTGCACTGCACCGTTAGCAGCTTTGGCTTTTTCTACAGCATCCACCAACACCTCATGCTCAAAAAAAGCACCTGTGCGGATGTCTTTGGTAATACGGGTAAAGTCTTGGTATAACACGCGCCCTGCGCCCAAGTTCATGTGACCCACTTCAGAGTTGCCCATTTGACCATCTGGCAGGCCAACATCTTCACCAGAACCAGAGATCAAACCATGCGGATGCTTTTCCTGCATAGCAGTCAAATTTGGTCGTTTCGCTGCTAAAAACGCGTTGTCTTCGACCGCTTCGCGATGACCCACACCATCCATAATCACCAATACGTGAGGGATTTTGCCAGCAGTTGCATCCGCCATAATCAATACTCTTTTTCGTCTACAAATTAATCATGCTATCTTAACGAATTTTGCGTCAAGACTCTATGTTCAGAAGATGGTTTCCACCACTGATTCAGATAGGTTTAGCCAATCAAACAGAAATGCAGCAGCATCGGTGCGCACTTAGCGTGCACGATGCAATAAATAGCCGCCGATGACAAACATCAGAACAATAGGAATAAATACGAACCACGCAGGCGATGGTGCATAAACCAAGCTTGCATAGCCCAAGAAATCCTGCAAATAAAAGAAGGTTAAACCCACAAATAAGGCAATCACCAAACGAAAACCCATAGATTGCTGACGTAACGGCCCAAAAATAAAGGAACAGGCAATCACCACCAAGGCAATTAGGGCAAATGGCGCACCAAGTTTTTGCCAAAAGGCCAATTGGTAAGTTTTTGGCACTTGGCTGTATTCATGCATATAACTCATGAAACTCACCAACTGGCTAGGTGATAAATCTTCAGGGTCGATGGTGACCATGTGTACATATTTCGGCTGCAAAGCCAAAGCCAATGCTTGTTGGCTATTTTTGGCCAAGGTCGCGTTACCTGCCTGCAAAATATCCATCTGTTCAGTTTGATTCAGCAACCAACTACCATCTTTTACAAACTGCCCTTGTTCGGCAGACAGCGTGCCACGTAAACGATAGTTGTCATCAAAATCGACCACCTGCACATTTTTTAGCTGACCTTGGGCATTGGCATAGTCAATATAAATAAAACGATTGCCTTCACGTGACCAATAGCCACGAACTTCGCCCAACTCCGCTACGCTGCGGTGACTTTTAACACTTTTGGCCTGTTCGTTGGTATACGGTATCACCCACTCACTGAGTACAAACGACAGAACGACCAACACCAAAGCGGAACGAATGACCCATCCCACAATACGCCACAGACTAATTCCCGCAGAGCGCATCACAATCAATTCACTGTTGGATGCCAAAGTACCCAAACCTAAAACTGCACCAATTAAGGCAGAAATAGGTAAAATTTCATAAAGATAGGTTGGTGCACCCCACAACACATACAGCAGTGCCTGCCATGCGCCATAGCCTTCTTTGAGTGAACCCAACTCTCCCAAATAGGTAAACAACACCTGTAAACCTGACAGAATTGCGGTGGCACCAAACATAGCCAATGCCGTGGTCTTGGTAACGTGTTTTGCAACTATACGACGTGCCAACATCTTAAGACCTCACTCGCTGAATTTGCTGCTTAATTTTAGGTGCCAGTTTTTGTTTACGCGAGAACAAGGCTGCGGCAATGGTATACGCCAACAACACCAGTGGATAGGCAATCATGCCCATCTCTTCCTTGCTAACACGAGTTTTAACTGCCATCAGTGCCACAATCAAACTGGCGAAAATTAACAAAGCTGGAAATAGTTTTAAATAACGTCCCTGTCGTGGACTCACTTCTGATAATGCCACTGCTAAAAACAGCGCCACCACAATTGCAAACGGCACAAAAATACGCCAGCCTAGCTCACTGGCCACCACAGGGTCTTCACGGTTTTTCCAGAGTTGTGACGTGGTTAAAGCTTCGACTTCAGCACTTTCAAATTTGGCTTCTTTGTCATTTTCCAAACGTAAACGATAGCTTTGGAATTCTGCCTGTGAATATTTGGCTGTGCCAGGGAATATTTCATAACGGCGGCCTTCAACTAAATCCACCACATTGGCAGGGTCATTTTCCAGTTCCACCCGCGTAGCCTCTTTGGCCAAAATCATCACATCTGGGCGGCCTGCTTTTTCAGCCCGTTGATAGAAGAAAATATCTTTAAGGTTTTTACGGTCTTCAGATAAATCGCCTGCATAAATGGTGTATGGCCCCGAAGATATAAATTCTTTGGGCCGCACCAAGTCAAAGCCTGTACGTACCGCCTGACTGGTGGTCAGTGCTTCAAACTGACGAATCCCCCAAGGCGATGCCCACAGCATCAAAAAGCCTTGCACAATCAGAAACACCAACGTCATAGGTACCAATAAACGTGCCAGCTGATGTCGACTCACACCACTACTGTTGAGTACCGCCATTTCATGATCGACATATAAACGACCAAAGACCAGCATCAGACCAATAAAGAAACCTAAAGGTAAAATCAGCGTCAAAAATTCAGGCAAGCGATAGCCAATGATGCTGAATAAAATACTCGCATCCAAACGCCCTTGCGCGGCTACGCCAAAATACTTGATCAGTCGACCACCCATCATGATCAAGGTCAGTAAGGCAATCACAACCAAGGATGTCGACACAACTTGCTTGACCAAATAACGCCGAATAATCAAATTATTTCTTCCAAAATGTGAGGGAATCCAATTCGCGTTAGTTTACCTGAATGTGCAAAATATAAAACCTATCACCTTGTTATACATTGAAACTCGACGCATAAAAATGTTTCAATGGTTGCATAGTTTGCACATTTAGATAGGCATAAAATCCAGTGATAAAATTTAGCTTAAGTACGTCATTCCCAGCGCAAAGCGCCAATGAATATTTGTTGATTTTAGTGGCTGCAGAGCAAGTTCCACAGGCAACTGCTGCTTATCAAATCAAGGATTTAGACCGTATTCTTGATGCCACACAATTTAAGGCAGGCCTGAATGAAAGTCTAAGTCTGGTGGCCAATGTTGCAGAATGTGCACATAGCGCTCTGATTGGCTTAGGTAAAGTTGAAGAATTACAGCCTGCAAAACTGGCAAAAATTGCACAAAGCATTATCAAATCTTCACAAAAAAAATTTAAACAGATCAGCATTGATCTGTCTGCCTTGCCAAGCGAATTGCATTATGTATTTGCACTTAGCCTCACGCAGGCAGCTTACGCCTTTGATGAATTCAAAAGCAAAAAGAATGAATTTAATCTTGAACAGATCAACTTAATTGCCAAAGAAAGCTCACTCACTGCCGATCAGTTGCAGTTAATTGAAGCTGTGCAATCAGGGCAAAACATGGCGCGTGACTTGGGTAACCGTCCGGGCAACATTTGCTTCCCTGAATATTTGGCAGAACAGGCTCAAGCCTTGGCGGCAGAGTTTCCAGACCTGCTCAAAGTCACCATTTTAGATGAAGCACAAATGGCGGAACTGGGCATGGGTGCATTCCTTGCAGTCAGTCAGGGTTCAGACCGTCCAGGGCGCATCATTAGTCTTGAATACCAAGCGCAGCGTGATGAAGCCCCTGTGGTCTTAGTGGGTAAAGGGATTACTTTTGATACAGGCGGCATTTCACTCAAACCTGGCTTAGGCATGGATGAAATGAAATTTGATATGTGTGGTTCTGCCTCAGTCTTAGGCACCATGCGCGCACTGTGCGAAGCACGTTTGCCAATTCATGTGGTCGGCACCATTGCTGCGGCTGAAAATATGCCTTCAGGTAAAGCAACCCGCCCAGGTGATATTGTGACCAGTATGAGCGGTCAAACCATCGAAATTTTAAATACCGATGCCGAAGGTCGTTTGGTACTGTGCGATACCCTTACCTATGTGAAACGCTTCAACCCTGCGTTGGTGATTGATATTGCCACTTTAACAGGCGCGTGCGTGGTTGCACTCGGTTCAGTGCTAACCGGTATGTTTAGCCCTGACGATGAACTGGCAGCAGAATTGGAAGCCGCAGGACAAACTGCATTTGACCGTGTATGGCGCATGCCTGTAATTGATGACTATCAGGAACAACTGGATTCACCATTTGCCGACATTGGCAACATTGGTGGGCCAAAAGCAGGTTCAGTGACTGCAGCTTGTTTCTTGCAGCGCTTTACCCGTGACTACCGTTGGGCGCACCTAGATATTGCAGGTACAGCATGGAACTCAGGCAGCAATAAAGGTGCAACAGGCCGTCCTGTTCCATTATTGATGCAATTCCTTGCACAACGTGCAGGCCATAATGGCTAAAGTCAGCTTTTATTTGTTTGAAAAAAGCCCTGAACGGCAAGTGGAAAGCACTTGCCGTTTATGCCGCAAAATTCTGCGGCAGCAGGCGCGCATTTGGCTGCACTGCCCTGACGCTGACTTGCAACAAGCCTTAGATGAACGTCTATGGAGCTTTGATGCCAGCAGTTTTATTCCTCATGGCATCAACCAAACACAGGCCAGTGTATGTATTTCTGCCGAATTACCGCTTGAATCGGACTGGATTGTGTTTAATTTTAACAGTCAGGCACTTGAAGCCTATGCAAAATTTAGTCACATTATTGAGATTATTGAAAATCACGATACCGCCAAAGTGCTTGGGCGTGAAAAATTTAAACAATATCGACGTTTGGGCATAGAACCACAGACGTTTAAGCTTTAATTTTAAAACGATTTTTACAAATACTGCTCAGAATAAGGAGAGTTGTTGTGACCTTAAATGTCGGCTCAGATTTTAAACAGCGCTGGTTAACTGCGCCTCAGGCTGTGCGCCAGACATTTATGGATGATCTTTACCGCATCTGTGAAGTCTTGCAACCTGAAACGAATTTGCAAAACTGGATTGCCCAAGATCAACGTGCACAACAACAATCTCAGAACACCATTGAACAAGCTTATGCCGAATTAAAAGCACGCTTGATTGAAGAAGCCCGCCAGCGTCGTCAGTTGGCCTTAGAGAAAAAACTGGAACAGCAGCGCGCGGAACAAGCAGCCTATGCTGCACAATTACAACACGATGAAGCACAGCGCTTTGCAGAGCAAACCCAGACCCTAGCCATTATGCGCCAAAGTTTGGATCATGAAATTTCAACCTATACCGCACGTTATCAGAAAAACCCTGAACTCCCTGCACTAAGTTTTAATAAAGCAGCTTTAAGTGTTAGTGATGATCAAATCCTGTCTGAATTGGAAAGTGTGCGTTTGCGTTTAGAATTAGAAGCAGAAACCCAGATTGAACAAGCGGTGACCATTTTCCGTGCACGCCTGCATGCTGCTGCTCAGGAAGACATAGACTATATTTTAAAAAATTCAAATTTTTCTAAAGAATAATTTTACTTTTTATACAAAATTAACCCAAAGTCTTAACCCAAGTGTCATTAAACTGCAACATTTCTGTCACATCATGGGCGCTCGGAAAAAGTTGAATTTTCAACTTTTATTTCCTTTTATGACTTTTGCAATCATGGGTTTCAAATGGATATCTTGACGAAAATTTCAGGCAAAATCGACCATCTACATACGGGCGAACAGTGGAGTATTCGTGCTCAGGATCTATGGATGAGTCGTGCAGACTTCCAATCATTATGCATGTACTTATCTAAAGAGGCTGAAAAAGGTGAGTTTTCAATTCAAAGCGATAACGCAATTGTGCCACGTTTAGGTGGTACTGAGTTGACAGTCATCAAACACTAAAACCAAATATGATCAAAAGTCCACACTGTGGGCTTTTTTTAGCACTAGCCAAAATAAAATTAAGGGTTTAAATCCAATCACCCAACCAAGATAAAATATTACCTAAACCGTAACCTATTGCCATTAAAGAAAAAATCCACACAGCAGCACCGACTACGTTATACACAGTAAAAGTCGCCAAAGGCATATGCCCCGACCCTGCTGCAAAGGGTGCAAAAGACCGCACGAAAGGTATAAAACGTGCCATTAAAATAGTTTTACCGCCATGTTTCATAAAATAATGGTTGGTTTTTACAATATATTCGGGTTTGAAATAACGTGAATGCTGATGAAAGTATTTTAGTCCCAATATGCGTCCAGTGTAGTAGTTGACGCTATATCCCAAGACCGCAGCAACAAAAAGCAAAATGCCCATATAGTGCAAATGCACCACGTCAGTGGTAGAGCACAGCGCACCAATGGCGATCAGCAAGCTGTCACCTGGCAAAAAGAACATAAACACGGAACCTGTTTCTGCAAAAATGATCAGAAACAAAATGGCATAAATCCACACCCCATAATTATCGAGTAATATGGGCAGCCAGTATTCCAAATTCATTAAAATATCAATCATCTACAATAAACCAATGCATCATCCATGATGAAAAAATGACTTTATTAGGCTGAATTATCCCTAAAAATAAAAAAACAGTCTAATTTTTCAATCAGACTGTTTGAATTTAACGGCGTTGTGCTTATTTTAAAAAGCCATTTTCAGCCAAAAACTCCATGCTGATTTTGGATTGCTGTGTGGTTTCTGCAGCTTTATCACCCAATAGCAAACGCTCAATATAGCGTGCCAATACATCCACTTCTAAATTGACTTTGCTGCCGACTTTCCACGTACCAATATTGGTGCGTTCTGCCGTATGCGGAATTAAATTTAGGCTGATGATGCTGCCACGTAAATGGTTAATAGTCAGGCTAATGCCATCTACCGTCACCGAGCCTTTTTCTGCCAAATATTTGGCAATTTCTGCAGGTGCAGTTACTTCATAGTAAATCGAGCGTGCATCTTCACGTACCACGGTAATTTCACCCACGGCATCTACGTGCCCACTCACGATATGCCCACCAAAACGTGTGGTTGGCAGCATGGCCTTTTCAACATTGACAGGTTGACCGACTTTCCATGTACCTAAAGTGGTGCGGTTCAGACTTTCACGCGACACATCTGCCGCATACCAGTTATCGCCCCACTCAATCACGGTTAGACAAATACCATTGGTGGCAATCGAGTCACCCAAATGCACATCTGACATATCTAAATCTGTCTGAATACGCAAACGTACATCACCGCCCACACTTTGCAGGCTTTCCACTTTACCTAAACTTTCAATAATGCCTGTAAACATAATTCTTTCTCTAATGTGTTCATTAAGGTGGGCTTACCACAAGGCCAGCTGGGTACTCACCCCTGAGGTATCGACACCGCCCAATTCTGCAAAATGGTACAACTGACCCAGCAACTGACGAATTGGCGGGCCTGATTTGGCATGGGTGTCGGTAATCACAATAAATTCCAGCACGCGCGCACGTTCAGACTGACGCTGCTTACTGACACGATAACGTGGCACATCTTGGGTCAATAATGTCACTCGGCCACGCTTCAAGTTAGCTTGTAACAAGTCTGTGGCACTGATATTACCATCGGTAGAATAGCTGGTCAGAATAAAACGTGCATTGATGGTTTCCAATAAGGTTTCATAAGCCTCTTTGGCATACTTGGAAGAGTTGTATGGACTTGGACGTTCCTTACGCCATGCACGATCAATACCACTTTTAAAGCCTTTGGTGTCTGGGGTGGGTAAATCGACCTGATCCCACAACGTTAAAGCATTTAAAACATGATAGTTACTGCTATAGGCATGTTGGTTATATGGAGGGTCCAAATACGCGACATCAACCTCAAAACCACTCATTTGATTAGCCAGATGCTGTGCATCAACACACCACATTTCTGCAGCAGGTTTGCTGGCATCGCCAATTTCACAAAAACGGCTTGGAGTCAGCCACAATAACGATTCAATTCGTTCTAGTGCAGTTTTAGTTTTACCGCCCCAACCATGGTGGAAACTTTTAAATACCCCACTGGTATTGCTGACAAAACTGGCAGAATAGAGTAAAGGTGCCAATAAGGCCGACATCTCAACATCATCAATTGCACCCTGCGCTTGCCACGTGGCAATTTGCTGACGAATCGCATCAATACGCATACCGTTACGACGTTTAAAAAATAAACGGTCACGGCTCGGGTCATAAATTTCGTCGTTACGTGGGCATAAGTTATGCGTTACCCAGCCTTTGACTTCAGGCAAGCGGTTCAAATAATCAATGGCTTTTTGATAACCGCCTAATTCTTTAAACGCAGGTGCTTCGGTGCAGGCCAAAATTGCATGGTTTAAGGCATGGCTGTAGGGTTCCCAGTCATTGGCAATTACCCGATAGCCATTTTGGCGAGCCAAACGTGATACCACGCCTGAGCCTGCAAAAAAGTCAGCAAAAATTGGGGCACGACCATCTTTAGGATGTAGCGTTCCTGTCTGTTCAAGGGCTTCTAAAATCAGATGCAGTAAACGGCGTTTATTGCCCAAATAAGGCACCAATTGATGAAATAAGTATTCATCGGTGGTGCGTGCCGCATGACGACGTTTGTGATAAACCGTTGACTCTGAACTCATAGTGTCTCTTGAGAAGGAATTAACCTAAGGCGCACGTCATCACCCAATTGAGTGACGTCGCAAAGTTTAAATCGAAGTTGCTCTGCCATCTGCTCAAATTCTGCATTAAACATGGCACGTGCTGATTGCCCTAATAATGTAGGCGCCACATAGCTGATGACTTCATCAACTAAGCTTTCTTGCAAGAAAGCGGTAGATAAAGTTGCGCCTGCCTCAACCAGTACATCATAAATTTGATGCTGTTTGACCAGTTCAGCCAGTAAGCTTGCCAAAGGCTGTACCGCCAATTGTATCACGCCTAAGGCTGCCAACTCTGCACGATACGGCCCCATCACCATCACGGTTTCAGGTTGCTGCAGAATTTGTGCGCTCAAAGGCAAACGACCTTGACGGTCTAAAATAATCCGTTTTGGCTGTACCACATTGTGAAGATCATCCACCGCTGCCAACTGACGTACATTGAGCAGACAGTCATCGGCCAGTACCGTATCAATACCCGTAATGACTGCTGCAGAAATTGCACGCCAATGTTGCACATCTGCACGTGCTGCAGCCCCTGTAATCCATTTAGATTCACCCGAAGCCATGGCGGTACGACCATCCAAACTAGAGGCAATTTTTAAACGCACATAAGGCATACCTGTAGCCATAGCTTTTAAAAAGCCTGCATTTAACTGTGCTGCTTCAGCTTCTGCCACGCCCACACTGACCTGAATACCTGCATCCTGTAAAATCTGAACGCCTTTACCTGCCACCAATGGATTTGGGTCTGGACAAGCCACAACCACTTTGACCACGCCTGCATCAACCAAGGCTTTGGCACATGGTGGTGTGCGCCCATAGTGTGCACAAGGTTCCAAGGTCACATAGGCGGTTGCACCCTGCGCTTGTTCAGCGGCCTGACGCAAAGCAAAGACTTCGGCATGTGGCTGTCCTGCACGCGGATGGAAACCTTCGCCCAATAATTGGGCATCTTTAACAATAACGCAGCCCACGTTCGGATTTGGCTTAGTGCTGTATTGCCCCAAACGTGCCAGTTCAATGGCACGACGCATCCAAAAAAGATCATCAGGTTGCGCGTCAGTATTGAGTTCAGTCATGGATGGATGCTGTGGAATAGATGCTGGCATTGTGCTTTATTGCTCACGCGACTGCATTTGTTCAATTTGGCGACGGAAGGCTTCAACATCCTGAAAGTCTTGATACACCGAGGCAAAACGTACATAAGCGACATGATCCAATGCAAATAAAGCCTGCATAACAACCTCACCAATGGTACGTGATTTCACATCACGCTCTCCCAAACGGCGAATTTGCAGTTGGATGTCACTAAGTACCGTTTCAATTTGCTCTTGGGTCACAGGACGTTTTTGCAAAGCATGCATTAACGAACGACGCAACTTGGCTTCATCGAAAGGCTCACTTTTACCATCGGATTTAATTACCCGAGGCATGACCACTTCATAACTTTCAAAGGTGGTAAAGCGTTCACCACAGCCAATACACTCACGACGTCGGCGAATTTGGCAGCCTTCTGCCGCCAAACGTGAGTCAATCACTTTACTGTCTGCAGTGTTGCAAAATGGACAATGCATAGCGGTTTAATTGCACAAATTTAAATGAAAATGCAGTGTAGCAAAATTTCCAAACTTTGTAGAGTTTTACGCAACATATAGAAAAAAAACAGCCCCGAAGGGCTGTTTTACACAATATATTGATTATGTGCTGTCTGAATTATTCTACACGTTCACCATGTTGGCTTAAGTCGAGTCCCATACGCTCATCTTCTGCAGCCACACGAATACCGATGGTTAGATCAATTACTTTTAAGATGATGAAAGTCAGTATAGCTGAGTAAGCAATGGTCGCTAACACACCTTCAACTTGCACCCAAAGTTGGCTCATCAAGTTGCTTGGTGCAGCATCGCCCATAATAAACTCGCTGGCAAAGAAGGCGGTTAAAATTGCACCGACAATACCACCTACACCATGTAGTCCAAAGGCATCTAGAGAGTCATCAGCTTTCAGGGCGCGTTTTAAGGCAGTAATACCCCAGAAACATACGACACCACCAATTAAACCCATCGCTAATGCACCACCAACAGTCACAAAACCTGCTGCTGGAGTAATCACCACCAAACCTGCAACAGCACCCGATGCAGCACCTAATACCGAACCTTTACCACGTACCAGTTTTTCAACAACAAGCCATGCGATTGCTGCGGCTGCGGCTGCCACTTGAGTCACAACTAAGGCATAACCCGCTGCACCATTCGCGCCTAAAGCAGAACCACCGTTGAAACCAAACCAGCCCACCCAGAGTAAACTGGCACCCAGTACAGTCAAAGTCAGGTTATGCGGAGCCATAGATTCACGGCCCAAGCCCATACGTTTGCCCAACATGTATGCAGCAACCAAACCTGCAACACCCGAGTTAATATGAACAACAGTACCACCAGCAAAATCAAGTGCACCATCATTGCCTAACCAACCACCACCCCATACCCAGTGGGTAATTGGTGCATAGACCACGACCACCCAGATCGCGATAAAGGCAACAAAGGCACCAAACTTCATTCGTTCTGCAATTGAACCACTGATAATTGCCACAGTAATAATGGCAAAGGTCATTTGGAATATCACAAATAGAATTTCAGGAATACTGCCACTGAGCGCATCGGTACCAATGCCCGCCAGCATGACTTTGTCTAGACCACCAATAAAGGCATTACCTTCACCAAAAGCCAAACTATAGCCCACTGCCACCCAGGCAATACTGACCACGGCTGCTGCTACAAAGCTATAGGCCATAGTATTGAGTACGTTTTTCTTGCGTACCATACCGCCATAAAACAGTGCCAAACCAGGAATGGTCATGAGTAAAACTAAAGCAGTCGAAACTAAAATCCAAGCGGTATCGCCTGTATCTAATACAGCTTCTGGTTCAGCAGCTTCGGGCGTGCTGACTTCTGCTACAGCTGCAACTTCTGTTGCATTTGGTGTTTCGATAGGAGATGTTTCGGCAGTTTCAAGCACTGCAACATCTGAAGTTGGTGCGGTGGCTGTTACGGCTTCTTCAGCCCAAGCAACAGAACCACCAAGAAGTGCGCCTGATAGACTCAGCGCGAGTAGCATTTTTTTCATTTGTGTCCCCCGACCTTTGTTTTTGTGAGTTATTAGGTACTCAGCAAACTTCGTGCCATTTTCTTAAACAGCGTCTGCACCCGTTTCACCTGTACGAATACGGATGACTTGTTCGAGGTTAGTAACAAAGATTTTGCCATCACCAATCTTGCCTGTACTAGCAACACGAGTGATTGACTCAATCACCGAATCCACCATTTCATCGCTAATTGCGATTTCAATTTTAACTTTAGGCAAGAAGTCAACGACGTATTCAGCGCCACGATAAAGTTCGGTGTGACCTTTTTGGCGACCGAAGCCTTTGACTTCTGTTACGGTGATCCCTTGAACACCAATTTCAGATAATGCTTCACGCACATCATCTAATTTAAAGGGTTTTACAATTGCAGTTACGAGCTTCATGTTTGTTTTCCTTCGGCTTAATTCACCAGTAAGGTTTTATGTTCAAATTCCATGCCAAAGTTCTAAGGTCGGGGGAAATTAGAAACCGTGACATGAGTTTTCTTTATACCTTATTTTATACATTTATATGGTTTTGATCTTCAAAAAATAGACATATTTACTAGAAGATTTACGATTTTACTCATCGAATAAATCCATATTTCGTCTGAAATGCTATAGTCTATTAAAGACCAGTGCTACACTGCCTACCTTTGTCCATCTGTGTGGAAACAACAATGATTGAAACTTTATTACAAGCCATTTTGGAACAAATTGAACAACCCAAAAAAGATTTAGAACATAATTTACGTGCTTTACTGAATGAAGCCGTGACAAAAATGGATTTGGTCTCTCAAGATGAGCTAGATCGTCAGCGTACTGCGCTGAATAATGCCAATTTGCGTTTAAATGAATTGTTAAAACAAGTCGAAATGCTCGAACAAAAGATGCAGCTCAAAAAATAAGCACCAATTTAGTGCCATAAAAGACCAAACACCTATAAAAATAACGCACCAAAACGGATCATAATAATAATGTCTTTTGCCAAAGTTTATACACGGGGGCTATTGGGTCTGCACGCCCCTGCCATTGAAGTCGAAGTCCATTTAAGTCAGGGTTTACCCTCTTTGACGATTGTCGGCTTAGCCGAAGCGGCAGTCCGTGAAAGTAAAGATCGGGTACGCTCTGCCATTATCAATAGTGGTTTTCAATTTCCAAGCAAACGTCTAACCATTAATTTAGCACCAGCAGACTTACCTAAAGATGGTTCTCGCCTTGACCTTGCCATTGCTTTGGGCATTTTGATTGCTTCAGGTCAACTGCCCGAACACAGTAGCGATGGTTTAGAATTTATTGGTGAACTGGCTTTAGATGGTCAATTGCGTCCAACTACAGGTACGCTGAGTATTGCGATTGCCTGCCAACAGGCACAGCACTGTTTAGTTTTACCCGAACAAAATGCGCAAGAAGCCGCACAATTACCAGACTTTGAAGTTTTTGCTGCCAATCACTTAAAACAAGTTTGTGAGCATTTGGCACAACATCAGCCACTTCATAAAGTCACGCCAGCAAACCAGCCTTTGCTCTCGGCTTCGGCTTTTGATCTGGCAGATGTAAAAGGGCAATTACGCCCAAGACGTGCTTTGGAAATTGCAGCAGCAGGCGGACACTCCTTGTTGTTTAAAGGCCCGCCAGGCACAGGTAAAACCTTGTTGGCTTCTCGCCTTGCCAGTATTTTACCGCCCTTAGATTTACAAGAAAATTTACAAGTTGCGAGTATCTACTCAGTCGCCAACACACCGCATACTTTTGGGCAACGCCCATTTCGTGCCCCACACCATACTGCCTCTGCCGTAGCATTGGTCGGGGGTGGCTCATATCCAAAACCTGGCGAAATCACGCTGGCGCACTTAGGCGTGTTGTTTTTAGATGAATTACCTGAGTTTGATAAGAAAGTATTAGAAGTATTGCGGCAACCGTTGGAGTCTAAAGAAATTGTGATTTCTCGGGCATCGCGACAAATTACCTTTCCAGCGAACTTTCAATTGGTGGCTGCAATGAACCCCTGCCCCTGTGGTTATGCTTTTAATCAGGACGTGCGCTGTCAATGCTCTACAGAAAGTATTAAACGCTATCAAAATCGTATTTCAGGGCCACTGTTAGACCGCATTGATTTACATATTGATGTTCCACCACTACAAGCCCATGAATTACAAGACAGTAGACCTGTTGAAGATTCCGAAACGGTGCGAAAACGCGTAATTCAAGCTTATGAATTGCAAATGCAACGACAAAAGGGCTTAAATATGTCGCTCAGCCCAAAACAATTAGAACAGTTTGCCCTATTAGATGGCACTGCACAGGATATTTTAACCATTGCACAACAACGGTTAAATTTGTCTGCACGCGCTTATCATCGGGTGTTACGCGTCGCACGTACTATTGCAGACTTGGCGCAAAGTGAACAGATTCAAAGCGGCCATTTGAGTGAAGCATTGTCTTATCGTGGCAATCCAGCCTAGGCGAAAATATTGAGATATAAAAACAGCCCATTGCCATGTCTGCGCAATGGGCGAGTTATCTTGTTATTCTTTTGGATGTTACTCCCAATTGGAGCTTCTTATTTATCCTAAATACAGAGGACTTAGAATGCTTTGGTCAAAGTAAACACAGCACCTGTTTCAACACCACGCTTCGCAGCGTGTGACATGCCATCTGTATCAATATCTGTACCAACTGCAGCCAATTCAGCAGATAAACCTTCTACTGATGCAAAGCTATAGCTCACACCTGCTTTCCAGTCGATATAACTGTCTTCACCACCACCAAAATCAAAATCATCTGCTAGGGTGTAACCAATACCCGCAACACCTGAGAAACCTGTATCTGCAAACGGTACGCTATAAGTTGCATTGAAATACCAAGCATCTGTATCACCACCTAGAAAATCATTGGAGTAATTAATTGCGGTAGATAAGCTGGCATCTTTAAATCCTACATCGCTAAAGCCTAATTTGGCATAGGCTTCTAGCCAGTTTAAATCGCTTTCACTTGGGTAAAGGTAATACCATAGACCCACGTCTAATAATGGCTTGCTGGCAAAACTGTCTAAAGTAGTGGCATAACCCAAATAAGGGTCAAGTTCTAAATGCGCTGTGCCACCAAAATCGACATTGGAACCCCACACACCAGCATAAAGGCCTGAATCATGGCTCAACGCAAAACCCGCTTGCACCGCAGGATCACTCATTGTTTGTGTCATGCCACGAAAACGATAATCACTGGTCATTGCCGCAGTACCACTAAAAGACAATGCTGAAGTTGATTCTGATGCCATGCTTAGACCAGATGCTGCCATCATCGCTGCTGCAAAAAGTGTTTTAAATCCCATGTTCATGATTTTCCCCCTGCATCTGATGAGATGCTTGTGTCTATTGTTGTTTAACTCACATGGAGGATTGCAAACCGTGTGCCAACATTCAAAAAAACAAGATTTTCCATACTCAGAATAGGCTCACAACTACATCTAAATGATTGTTATTTATATTTATTTTTAAATTAATAAATTTCTTATTTTCATCGCTATGGCCTACAACTCACTTTTGTTCATTCTCTTTACATAGATGTATAAGTCATATTTACCGTGTAAATACAGAATACATTGCAACATTTTTGATGTACCTGACTTAGAACTCAAATTTAAACTGCCTAAAAAAGTGCAATAACATTTATTCGCACATCTTTGCATATACTAAAAACTGGGACAAAGTCATTACTCATATGCTTATAGCCCCTTGCCCATTAAGGGCAAACAGCATGTTTGGCCTAGAAAAAATATTTTGAATACGAATAATTTTTTTGCACCAAGAACATGCATATCATTCAAATTGTTAAACCGAATAGCCAATGTGAGATTTCAGCAGCATTGTGACAGGCCGATGCAATATCTTCTGAAGTTATTACACTTAAAAATTTAGCAAAAAGAGAAATGCTTACTGGGTCAAATTCATCAAAAACAGCACAAATAAAACACCGTATTTCACATGAAACACCTCATAGCTAAAAACTATTAGTTACCCCATCAACACCATTCTATTTTTTATACTTTTAGTTCAAATAAAAACCAAAATATACAACCTTATCTATTCTTAAATTTAAAACCGCACTTTTGAAGAAATACTTAACAAGATGAAATAAACATAAAATTTTAGGTTTTTACTTACTTATTTCGCCATAAACTATTAACTTAAACTGCTGAAATATTAAACAAAGATGATTTTATGGCTAAAATTTACAAAAAACTTAAAGCATTGCTCCCAAGTCATCCATTCTAGCTGTTCAGCTC
>LSQX01258102.1_pt1 | contig 17422 bp, 13 predicted proteins | sample 654561 | NCBI WGS metagenome assembly LSQX01 (sample SAMN04489861, study PRJNA283612) | anaerobic digester metagenome | isolation source: 4 biogas reactors fed with cattle manure at either 37C or 55C with and... | place: Denmark: Kongens Lyngby | collected 2014
CCATGGAGGCGGTCGAGGTCTGTGCCTGCCTGTGTGTGCGCAACGTCGGGCAGGACCAGCCGAGACTGCGCACACAGGAGCACGTGCGCCAGTGCCTGGACGCCTTGCTGGGGGAGTAGTGTTGGCCGGAGGAGGGGAAGGGAGGGGGGGCCTCACCCCCTGGGCGGCCACGAGGTGGCCGCGGGTCCCCCTCCCCTGGCAGGGGAGGGGGAGTGGATTGGGAGTGTGGGCCGGCCTCCTGACGCGCAGGGCGCGTCAGTCGTGCGGCCCCTCCAACGGCAGCGGGCGGAGGGAAGGGTGCTACTCGAAGGAAGGCACGCCCGAGGGGAGCACGAAGCCCAGGTACTTCTCGCGCGCGAAGCGGTCGGTCATGCCCGCCACATAGTCGCAAACCAGTCGCGCCCGGTCCTCTGTGGAGTACGTGTCTGCGGGCTGGCCCTGGGCCACGTCGCGAGTAAAGGCCTCCGCGGACTCCATGTAGATCTCAAATAACGTCTCGACAATGCGCTGGGCCTTGCGGGCCTCCAGGCGCATCCACTCCGACTGGTAGACCCTCTCCATCAGGAAGTTCTTCAGCGCGTCGGTGGCCTCGAGAAGGGCCGGGCTCATGCCCAGACGAGGGCGGTCCACACTGTGCGCGATCAGGTCCTGGACCATGCGCCCCACCCGCTCGCCATGTCGCTCCCCCAGCACCGCCACCACCGGGCGCGGGAGCTGGTCGGGCGCTATCAGCCCCGCACGCAAAGCGTCGTCGAGGTCATGGTTGACGTAGGCAATGCGATCAGAGATCCGCACCAGCATCGCCTCCAGCGAGCTGGTCTGCGTGGTTTCCAGGTCCAGGGCCAGGTCGGCCATGGACTTGCTATGTTCCAGGATGCCCTGGCGGACCTCCCAGCTCAGATTCAGCCCTGCGCCGTCGCGCTCCAGGTGCTCCAGCACACGCAGGCTGTGTATGTGATGCGCAAAGCGCGCTCCCGGATCGTAGCGGCTATATACCACGTCGAGGGCGTCTTCCCCGGCGTGGCCAAAGGGCGTGTGGCCGACGTCATGCCCCAGCGCGATGGCCTCCACGAGGTCCTCGTTGAGGCGCAGGGCCTTGGCGCCCGTACGGGCGATCTGCGCGACCTCCAGGGTGTGGGACAGGCGCGTGCGGAAGTGGTCCTGGGTGGAGGCGATGAAGACCTGCGTCTTCTGCGAGAGGCGGCGGAAGGCCACGCAGAGGTGAATGATGCGATCGCGGTCGCGTTGAAAGAGGGTGCGGACCGAGTCGGGCTCCTCGGGGCGCTCGCGTCCACGGGAGGCAGAGCTGAGCACGGCAAAGGGACTCAGGTATTCGGCCTCGCGGGCCTCGATTTGTTCGCGGATCATGAGCACGAGGTGCTATTCGCGACGCCCGGGCCGGTGTCCTTGCTGCGGAGGGCGTCGGTGAGTGGAACACAGACGAGACGCCGGGACAGGCGAGACGCCTGTCCTACCGGGAGTCCAACTGGCTGATAGGTCCCTGGTCGTCAATCTTGACGTCGTAGAACCTGCCGCCCTGGGTGGCCAGGATTGGGCCCAGGCGCTCGCGAAGGCGCTTGGCCGCCTCGGGGTCGCGAGCGATGATCTCCATGAAGCCGCCGCCGCCGGCTCCGGCCAGCTTCGCGCCCCAGGCGAGGTTGTTCAGCGCGGCAAAGAGTCGCTCCACGTGGGCGGTCGTGATCTGCCGGTCCATAACCTTGTTCAGTTCCCAGTGCCTGAGCATCAGCCGCCCGAGGGCGTCCAGCGCGCCAGCTTCCAGAGCCTCGCGCATGTCGCGGGCCAGGACCTTGACATCGTGCAGCACGCGCACGACCTCCGGAGAACGCGAGAGATAGCGGCGCATGACTTGCCGGAGGAGGTTCTTGGCCAGGCGCCGCTCGCCCACATAGCAGAGCAAGAGCTGCTGCTCCAGCCTCTGGGCCACCCGGGGGCTGAGATTAACCGGCGTGATCTGTGCCGTCTGGGAAAGGCCGGGCGCGGTTTCCAGCAGCTTGATGCCGGGGATAAGCCCCCCGAGCTGGTCCTGCCAGCCGCCGCCGGTGGTCAGCATCTGCCCCAGGTACAGCACGCGCGCGCTGAGGTCGGCGGCGGTGGACTCACGGCCCTGGAGCAGATCCAGGCAGCGCAAGAGGGCCATGGCCGCCAGGCTGTTGGCCCCCAGCCCAGAGGCCGGAGGTAGCTTGAGGTCGGTAATCAGCCGCAAACCCCCGCCCAGGTGGCGCAGGAAGTCGGTCAGATCGGCGCTGGGGCCGGGGCCCGCCAGGCCCGCCAACACCGCCGCGGCCTTGTGCAGCGCCAGGGGGTCGCCAGGCTGCTGGTAGCGGGTGAGGCTGGTGGCGTCCATCACCACCTCGCGAGCGTTACCGTCTACCGAGACCAGTTCCAGGACCGGTTCGCTGAGAATCTCGCCCCGCGCCACGATAGGGCGCTCGCCGTCGAGGAGGATGGCGGCGTTGAGCACGGTGCCGCCATGCTCCAGGCAGAAGGGAGGCGTATCGGACCAGCCGCCGGCAAAGTCCAGCCGCACGGGGGCGCAGACCATGGCCCGGGCCCCGGGGGCGAGCACGCGGCGCTTCCCGCCCGGACTGTCCGGGAGACCCGAGGCGATGGCCGCCCCTAGCTCCTCAAAGGCCAGGTTCTCCAGGAAGGCCGCGGCCTCAAAGGCGCTATGCAGGCGGCGATGGAAGAAGTGATATAGCAGTTCCCCCACATCGTCCACCAGTTCGCCTTCCGGCTGGCCGGTCTCGGCGGCGCAGATGCGCTGCAGGCGGCCGTCGCCGATGAGATCTGAGAGAACTTGATAGGCCCGGGCGCGCTGGAAGGGCGGGTAATACTCCAGCCGGGAGAGGAAGGCTGCCGTTACCTCCGCGATCTCCGCGACGGTGCCCAACCCGTAGAAGAAGGCGTGGGGGGAGAGGTCTTCCTTGGCGGAGAGTTCCACCAGGTCCTCGGCCAGAGACTCCGCGCGGAGTTGTGCGCGGAAGGCGTACATCGCCTCCTGATCGGCCTGGCGGAAGCACTCCTCAAAGGACACCCGGTCCAGCGCCTGCCAGCGGGAGACCTCCTCGCGGGAGGCGGGGGCATAGAGCCAGCGGGCCCAGTTGAGCGTGGTGTCCGGATCGCCGGGGACAAACAAGCGCGCGTTCCACAGACAGCGGTCCTGGGGCTCCACGGTGCCCCACACGACCTCCGGAATCATTCCCCGTTCCTGCAGCCACTCGGCAAAGGGGCGATTCTGGAAGGTGGCCTGCCCGGAGTCCAGGCGCACCTGAGGGTCATCCTCCAGGCCGTAGACCTGCACCACCCAGCGCTGGGGCTGACCCGTGGCCGGACGCAGGGGCAACCCGCACATGGCTTGTCCCGCGGGGACAGAAATGCCCTGCCCGGCCTGCACACCGCTCAGCAGACCGCGATCGCGGGTCTCGGCCCACGGCAGCCGGCAGTACTCGATTATTGCCCGCCCCGTGGCGGTGAGCTTGGCGATGCGACTGGACAGCAGGGAAACCGCGCCACTGTTCTGTGAACTGCCATTCGGTTTCTCCGCGCCTTGCAGGCCGCCCTCCCCCCGCACCGGCGCCGAGGACAGCCGGGGCTGAGCCATCTGCGCGCCCAGTGCCCGGGTGGGGAGCGCGCGCCACTGCGGCGCGTATACCCGAGACTCCGCCATCTCGCCCGTGCAGAAGTCTAACCACTCCCGGGTGGACCCCACATGCACGAAACCGCCCGGTTCGGGCACGGTCACGGAGAAGTTCAAGCCCTGGAAGGCCCGGGTCAGAAGCTGGCTGGCCTGGCGTCCCGCCTGCGTGGCCCGGCTGGCCGGTGCGCCCTGGCCCAGCAGCGCCAGGCAGATCTCTCCATACAGATCCACCCGCAGCGCGGCAGCCTCCGGGCGCTCCAGCATTCCTACAGCAAACTGCGGCCCCTCTTCCTTCCAGACCAGCCCCGCCAGGGAAGCCAGCCGCTGAGTGGCCTCCTCGTCGAAGACCAGCAGCCCGGTATCCAGCAGAGCCTGATCGCCCACGAGGGCGTGGGCCTCCTCCATCTGCTCCCGGGTCGGGCGGTAGAGATAGCCGCGAACCCGTCCCCCCTCGGGAGGACAGACATACACGCCGCGGCGGGCCGCCAGTTGCCACGGCGCCAGGCAGGCCATCCCCGTCACTCCCGGCGCCATTCGGAGGGCATTGGGCTCGAAGGCTATCAGGGTATCTCCGGAAACCACTGCGGTCCCCGCGCCCAGGCGCTCCGGTAAGCTGCACATGGAAACCATGAGATCGTCAAACACCGTGGAGGCGGGGCCGCCGGGGAAGATGGGGTAAGGTAGATCGGCAAAGACCTTGCCGAATGTGGAGCAGTGCGGTAGCCGTCGGCTGTCGCCCCCGGAGTTGATGAGCAAGACCCGCAGCTTCTCCGCCGGGAGCTTGCGCGCGAGGCGATCCTCAATCACCCGCCGCAGCGCGTAGGCGGAGGCGCCCCCACTGCCGATACAGCGCTCGCGGAGATCGGGAACGACCAGGTACAGGGTATCCTGCGGCAGCCAGCCTGCCCGCCGCCGCCGCTCCAGCTCCAGCTTATAGCCGCGGGCCTGCTGCAGGGTGGAGGCGGTCAGGACACAGTAGTCCCAGCCTGCCGGCTCCCGCCCCAGCAACTGTTGATGGTACCGTTCGCGATTGCGGCGCAGGACTTCTCGCAGGTTATCGGCGGATTGGTTGAGCAGCGCCGTGGACACTGCCATAGCCTGACAAACCCCTGTCTCCATCAGCTCGTGCTATACCACTCCCAGGGAACACATACCCACCGCGAGTGCTTCTAACACTTTACTATTTCTCGGCTCTACTGGCCACCGGGAAACCCCAGTGTACCAGACGAAGAGCGCCTCGGGGTTGCGCGCCGGGCTCAGGGCCGGCTGGCAATCAGCAGAACCCTGTGGGGTAGCACTGGCCCCCTTGCCAGCCTCCCAGAGGGTTTTCGACTCTCTCGATCTCCCACCTATCGAGAGTATATCACATTATAGCACAGCACAAACCGACTTGCCCAGGCTTGAGTCAAGCTTGAGCCCGCCACTCCAGACCTCTGGCTTCTTCGCTCTACATGTACCCCAGGTCTGCCAGGCGCTCCTCGACTGCGGCCTGCTCCTCGTCCGTGTAGGGAACTGCTGCCACCGGCGCCTCAAAGGCGGCGGCCGCCTGCTGGCTAGCCTCTTGCCCGGTATCCCAGAGTTCCCGCTTCAATTGCCCGTCCAGCCCCTCCGGCACCGGCACCCCGGCCAGATACAGCAGGGCCGGCGCGACGTCCGCCATCTCCATCGGGGGCACAACGGCTCCCGGCTTGACCGCGGGCCCTGCCGTGGCCAGCATCCCCCACACGCGATGATTCCCCTGGCGCTTGGGCTTCTCGCCCTCGCCCTCCAGATTCAGCACGATCTCCTCGGGCCCGTCCCACCACGGCAGCAGGCTGTACTCCAGGCCCCCGCTCTCCACTAGCAGGTCCGGAGGATACCCAATAGCTGCTTCCCCAAAGACCGCCTTTCCGCGCAGCACCTCGCCCACCACCAGCTCTCCGTTGTACGGATCGCGAATGGTACGCAGGTAGGCCTCAATATCCGTCAGGACGCGCTCGCTATCCTCCGGCGCCACTGAGCCCTGCGGCTCCCGCCCCTGCTGGTTGATCTGCACGAACCCTCCGTCGCCCCAAGGGAAGGCCCGGGTGCGCTCCCAGTCCACATCCGAGAGCGTCGCCTCCTGCACGCGCCGGTGCATATCCATCCGGAACCGGGCTCCTACCACGCCCCACAACCGCGAGCGTACGGAGTTCGGCAGCGTGAGCCACAAGGCCCGGCGCAGACCCAGGAGCAGGCTGGCCCTGTGCTTCTGCCGCATCACCAGAAAGCCTCCGGCCTCCAGCGCGCGCGCCATGCTCATCTGCCCCTTCATGCGCCCGCCGCCGTGATCCGAGAGCACGATCACCTGGGTGTTCTCGTCGGCGTACTTCTCCAGCAGATCGCCCAGGACCGTGTCCATATCCCGGTACATCCGCTCCACGGCGGTGTCATTTTGGCGCGCCAGCTCCTGGCCGTCCATCCCGATCGGCCAAGCCTTGTGGTGGATATGATCCACGGAGTTGAAATTGGCGGCCAGTACCTCCACCGGATACTCCCGCGTCAGATTGAATAGCACGTCCCGCTGCTGGAACAATTGCCGCCGCAGGTCCTCGTGAGCGCTCTCCCCAAAGGCATCCATCATCCAATGGCTGTACGCCGTCATGTTGCGCATCGCCACGGCGAAGGCTTCGGCCGGATAGGTAACCGAGGCATTGAACACCGGCGCGTCGAAACCCGCCAACAGAAAGCCCGACACGGGCTCGGGCGGGTACGTGAGGGACAGGTTGAATACGCCCACGCGGCGCTCCGCCTCGCTGAGGTACTGCCACACCGAGGCACCTTGCCGCTCCGCCGCCGTGACGATGACCTCCGCCGAGCTCTCTGTTCCCGGCCGCGTGAAAGCATAGATCCCGTGGCGACCGGGCTGTAATCCGGTCATGATGGAGGTCCAGGCCGGGGGCGTCACCGGTGGTATGGTGCTCCGGATGCGCCCCAGCGCCCCTCGTTGTATCAGGCTCGCGAGTACGGGCAGCTTCCCCTGCTGCACCCACGGCTCCACCAGTTCCGGCTCCGCTCCGTCCCACCCCACTAGCAGTACTTTTACTGGCTCCATTACGTACTTCCTCTCATGACCTCGCGCCTTTCCCCTGCTGTGCGAGCAGCCCCTTAGTTCGGCGCGCCTCGCAGCCAGACCTGCCCGCTGTCAGGCTATGAGGTCCCCCTCAAGTTCTCCTCTCCCCCGTCCGACATACAGACGGGGGGAATTCTAGCTTGTCCGCCACCCACCGAAAGCCAATCATACTAATCCTGGACCCCGACCCCAACGCCCGCCGCACGCTCTCGCGCCTGCTCCAGCCTGCCGGCCATGCCTGCGCCGGAGTGGCCACCAGCGCGGAGGCGCTGCGGCGCGCCCGCGGCTGTGATCTCTTGCTCCTGGATCTCGACCCCCCCGATTCCCAGGCCCCGGCCCTGCTTCAGGTCTTGCGCCAGCCGCCTCGGCCGATTCCCGCGCTCGTCCTGGCGGCCCGGCCTTCCCTGGAGGGCGCCATCGCCGCCCTGGCTCACCAGGCCCACGATTACCTCCCCCGCACCACCGCGCCGGAGGTTCTGCTGGCGCATATCGAGGCCGCTCTGCGCGGAGAGAGCCTGGGGCATGATTACCTCTGGCGCCGCCTGGAGACGCAGTACCACTTCTCCCATGTGCTCAGCCGCAATCTCCGGGCCCGGGAGGCCTACGTCACCGCGGCCCGCGTGGCTCGCAGTCGTGCGCCGGTGGTCATCAGCGGGGAGACCGGCACCGGCAAGGAGTACCTGGCCCGGGCTTTGCATTTCCTCAGCGACCGGGCCAGCCAGCCTTTCGTCACGCTCAACTGCGGGGCCTTACCTGACGACTTACTGGAGAGCGAACTCTTCGGGCACGAGAAGGGCGCCTTCACCTCCGCCGCCTCCGCCCAGCCCGGCCTGTGTGAGGCCGCCGATGCCGGCACCCTGTTCCTCGACGAGATCGGCGAGATGAGCCCAGCCCTGCAGGTCAAGCTACTGCGTTTCCTCAACGACGGCAGTTTCCGCCGCCTGGGCGGCGCCGGAGAGCGGCAGGCCGACGTCCGCGTGCTGGTCGCCACCCACCAGGACCTGCCCCGCCTGGTAGCCGAGGGCCGCTTCCGGGAGGACCTCTTCTGGCGCCTGAACGTGATCCGGCTACAGCTCCCGCCGCTCCGCGAGCGCCCCGAGGACCTGGAGCCTTTCAGCGCTCACTTCCTGGCCCGTTTTGCGCTGGAGCTGGGGCGGCCCTCCCTGGCGTTGGCGCCCGCCGCCCGGCGCCACCTGTCCGGGCACTCCTGGCCCGGCAACCTCCGTGAATTGCATAATGTCCTCTGGCGTGCCACGCTCCTCGCTTCCGGTGACTGCCTCTCCCCCACCGACCTCCAGCTTACCGATCTCGCGGCTTGACTTTCCTCCAACTATCGGATATTCTGAATATCAGATATGAGCCAATCCAATGAATACGGAAAAGTGGGGAAGCGCGGCGTGCTGGTCATCCCCGCCGGTCTGCGCCGTCGTTATCGTCTGGAGGAAGGCAGTCTGGTCGCGGTCGAGCCCCGGGAGGAGGGTATCTTGTTACGCCCGGTGGTCGCGCTCCCGGTGGAGACCTATACCCCGGAGCGCAAGGCCGAGCTGCTCCTGGCCAACGCGGTGGACGCCGAGGATCGCGCCTGGGCGGAGAAGCAGGTCCGCGCCCTGGGCCTGGACCCTGCCGACTTCGCCGCCCCGCGCGGTGAGGATCGTTAGGTCGCGCTCATGGACCGCGTCTTCCTCGACGCCAACGTGCTCTTCTCCGCGGCATATGGCAGCCCGGGTCTGCGCCGGCTCTGGGCGCAGGCCGCGGAGGGCCGCTGTCTGCTGTTGACCTCGGGTCAGGCGGTCGAGGAGGCCCGCCGCAACCTGGATACCCCCACCCAGCAGCGCCGCCTGGCCCGGCTGGTGCGACAGGTAGAGATCGTCCCGCAGCCGGGGGAATTATCCTGCCCCCTGGAGCTACCGCCGGAGGATCGGCTCATTTTCCTGGCCGCGGCGGCTGCCGGCGCGACCCATCTGCTCACCGGCGACCTGCGCCATTTTGGCTCTTACTATGGGCGCCGCGTGCAGGGGGTCCTGGTTCTGCGCCCCGCGGCCTACCTGGGCTCTTCCCGCTAGGCACAGACGCCGAACATGTAAACAATTCGTATCTTTTCTCTCATGCCTGACGGCATTGGCGCTGGACGGTGTGTATACTAACCGGGACGCGAGCCAGTCGTGCCGTTCGACGCTCGCCCACAGTCCCTCTAGCCCCTGACCTCTCTTCGGGACCTGCCGGCTGTCTCACTACCGGTCCTGAGAGATATTGAGCGGTTCTCGCCGCAGGTACATCTGGCCCCCATGTAGAACATACGTGTGCTGCTCCACCTGCGAGCACATCTCCACGCGACCAGAGGTGATGCGTAATGGCGCGTTCGGACCAGTACTTCGCCCACAGCGACAATGTCGCCCAGAGCGGCAAAGAGCCCTTGGCTACGCACTTGTCCCGAGTCTCGAAGCTGGCCGCAGAGTACGCCGCGGCCGCGGGCGGGCAAGAGCTGGCCCGGGTTACCGGTCTCCTGCATGATCTGGGTAAGTACGGGGATCTCTTCCAGCAGCGCTTACGCCAGGAGGTGCGGCGCGTTGACCATTCCACCCCCGGAGCGCTAGCGGCGCTGCGCTATAAGGCCGCAGGGATTGCCCCGGCGTTGGCCATCCAGGGGCACCACGGTGGCTTGCGGGTCGCCTCTCCGGAGGCCCTGCGCAGTCTGATGGAGTCCGGCCAGGCAGAGGTCAGTGCGGAGGGACGCCGCCTCTCGGAGCCAGATCTAGGCCTCTTGCTGACGCGCCTGCGCCATGACGGGTTGGAGCTCCCCGCTACCGATAATCTCTCCGCCCCTGACCCCTCACCGCTGACCGCCCCCAGCGTGGCTGCCATGTTAGATGTGAGGATGCTGTTCTCGGCTCTCGTGGACGCTGATTTCGTCGCCACGGAGGCCCATTTCACTGGCCACCAAAGACCTGCAGGGCCTCCGCTGAAACCCGAGCAAGCGCTCTCCTCCTTGCGTGCCCATCTCGAAACACTCCCGACTGGCTCCCCCGCCTCGCCAGGTGTCTTGTCCTTGCGCGCGGATCTGCTGGAGGCGTGCCTGAACGCAGCCGACCGCTCGCCTGGGCTGTTCACGCTGACTGCTCCGACGGGAGCGGGCAAGACGCTAAGCATGTTGGCCTTCGCCCTCCTGCATGCCGTTAAGCATGATCTGCGACGGATCGTCGTGGTGATCCCTTATCTGAGCATCATTGAGCAGACCGTCAGGGTCTACCGAGAGGCGCTGGCCTCCTGGTGCGGTGCGGACTCTCAGTTGTACGTTCTGGAAGATCACAGTCTGGCGGGGACACAGGCCAAACCAGACCAGCAGGCTGGGGATGACGACCCGGAGGACGAGGCCCAGAAGCTACGAGACATGTTGAGTGAAAACTGGGACGCGCCTCTAGTCGTGACGACCAGCGTGCAGTTCCTCGAATCCCTCTTTGCCCACCGTCCGGCGCCTTGTCGCAAGCTCCATCGCTTGGCTCAAAGCGTGATTCTATTCGACGAGGTACAGACCATACCTGAGAACCTCGTCGTACCGACCCTGGCGGCTCTGGGCAGACTGGCGGAACGCTATGGCTCCAGCGTGGTCTTCTCTACCGCCACCCAGCCCGCCTTTCGCCGTCTGGACCAGCAGGTCCGCCGCTTCTCTTCCTGCGGCTGGGAACCGACAGAGATTGCCCCCGAGGGCCTGCAACTCTTTGAACGGGCCCGACGCATAACCGTGCGCTGGCCACAGAAGGACACCTCGCCCCTCCCCTGGGAGCAGCTAGCTCAAGAGCTGGCGGCCTGTCCGCAGGTACTGTGCGTGGTGAACCTGAAGCGCCACGCCGCCAAGCTACTAGACCGCCTGACGGCCGTAGAGACCGCGGGCCTGTTCCATCTCTCCACCAGCATGTGTCCGGCGCATCGGCAGAACGTGTTGGCTAGAGTGGCCAATCGCCCGGAGGGCGAGCCTTGCCGCTTGATCTCCACTCAGTGTGTCGAGGCCGGGGTGGATGTTGACTTCCCGGTGGTGTACCGCGCCTGGGGCCCGCTGGAGGCCCTCGCCCAGGCCGCCGGCCGCTGCAACCGCAATGGAAACGCCGAGCGCGGCGAGGTGCGGGTGTTCTTCCCGGAGTCCGAACCCGGCCGGCGCTTGTATCCCGATGTCGCCTATGGGCAGGCCGCAGACGTGGCCCAGCAACTTTTCAGAGAGTGCGGTGAGGCCGGCCTGGACCTCTGTCTGCCGGAGGTCTTCACCAGGTATTACAGCAGGCTCTACCAGCTCGCGGATCCCGCTCGTTTCGATTATCAGCGGACCCAGGACGCACTGGTGCGCGCCCTGGGGGCCCGGGATTTTGCCGAGGTCGCCCGGCTCTATCAAGTCATCAAACAGGACGCGATCAACGTGCTGGTGCCGTATGCGCAGGCCCCCTTTCCCGAACTCGTTGCCGAAGCGCGCCAGTCCGGGCTTACGCGCGAGTGGGTTCAGCATGCGCGCCCCTACACCGTAAGCCTCTTTCGCCCGCGAGCCAAGGAAACGGTTTGGTCTTACCTGGAGCCGATCCGAGTGGCCTATACGGGCGAGGAGGCCGAGGACTGGTTCATTTACCTCGAGGCAGAACACTATGACAAAAGGAGGGGATTGAAGCCACCGCAAGCTGATAACGTGCTCATCGCCTAGCAATAGGCAGAAGGGAGGAGTCATGCAACCGAAAGACCAGGTTTTGGAGGTCTGGGGCGAGCTAGCCTGCTTCACTCGCCCCGAACTCAAGGTCGAGAGATTCAGCTATCCCGTCATCACGCCTTCGGCAGCCCGCGGAATCTACGACGCCATTTACTGCAAGCCCTGCCGTAACGGCACCCAGGCGGAGTTCCGCTGGCAGATCACGCAGATTGAGGTGCTCTGCCCGCCCAACTATCTCGCTCTGCGCCGCAATGAGGTCAAAGAGAAAGGGCCCTCGGAGCGGATGGTTCGTAGCTGGATGACCGGGAAGACTGCTCCGGAGCCCCTCTGGGCCGACGGGGCCGGGGACGACCCCACCAAGGGACGCACCCAACGCCAGACCATGGCGCTCAAAGACGTGCGCTACCGTCTGCATGCCGAGATTCGTCCCTGGGAGGGGTTCAAAGACCGGCAGCAAGCCTTCGAGGCGCAGTTCCGGCGCCGGGCCGCAGAAGGCAAGTGCATCTTCCAGCCGTACTTTGGCTGTCGAGAATTCCCTGCCTACTTTGAGCTGATCGAGCCCGGAGCCGAGTGTGAGGCGCCCTGGGACGGGGACGCAGACCTGGGGCTGATGCTCTACGATGCCTTCGATCTCTCCCGCCCCGGCACCAGCACCTCCCCAGTCCACGTAAGTCTCTTTCGCTGTCGCGTGGTTGGCGGGGTCATCACGGTTCCGGACTATGACAGCCCGGACGTCCTGAGAGTCGCACCCGAAGGGGGCGAGGCGACATGCTGAGGGAATTGCAGGAGTATGCTCAGACGCATCTCGGAGGCGCAGAGCCCGGCTTCGCTCCCCTGGGCGTGCGCTGGGCAGTGTCCTTCTCACGGGACGGACGTTTTCTCGGCGTGGTGGAACTGGGTGACCCCCAGGCCAAACGCAATCCCGGCCGCCGGTTCCCCAAATGCCCCCACCTCTCGCAACCGGAGATGACAGCGCGCGGCCCGGCGAAGTGCCATTTTCTCGCGGACACGGCCGAGCGGCTGTTACTCCTCGGAGTAGCCGACGACGACCGCCCTGGACAGGAGCGCTTCCACTTCCACCTGCAGATGCTGCGCGAAGCCGCAGCCTCTAACCCCGAATTCGCGACGCTGGCCGACGCCCTGGCCACCCAGGACACCCGGCAGCAGATCCAGCGCGAGCTGGTGGCCAAGGGCGCGAAGCCCGGAGAGAAGGTCACCTTCCAGATCGGAGATGACTTCCCGGTCGAGGGGTCAGACTTCCACCCCTGGTGGCAGGAATTCCGCCGCCGCCTCAAGCCGCCCGCCGCCGGCGACCTCAGGCGTTGCCTCATCACCGGCGAGCTCGTGGTTCCGGTACGAACCCACGACACGAAAATCAAGGGCCTGACTGCAGTCGGCGGCCGCCCTTCCGGCGACGTGCTGGTGGGATTCGACAAGGAGGCCTTCGAGTCCTATGGCCTGGAGCAATCGGAGAACGCCGCCTGCTCCGAGGACGCCGCCAATCAGTATTGCCAGGCGCTCAACGACTTGATCGATGCGCACTCCCAGCGCCTCGCCGGCGCCCTGGTCGCGCATTGGTTCAAGCCAGACGTCCCGACCGCCGAGGACCCTCTCTCCTGGCTCTATGCAGGCCAGAGCGACCTGGACCAGGAGCTGGACGCGCAGCGCCAGGCTCGCCAACTCCTCACCGCTCTGGAGCGGGGAGAGCGTCCCGACCTCGCCCGCAACCACTACTATGCCCTGAGCCTCTCCGGCAATTCCGGGCGGGTGATCGTCCGCGACTGGATGGAGGGCTCCTTCGAAGACCTGGTGGCCAACATCACCGCCTGGTTCGAAGATTTGCAAATCGTCCACCGTGCCGGGGGCGCTTTTGCGCCTCCGCCCAAGCTGCTGGCCGTGCTGGCTGCCACTCAGCGCACGCTGGACGAGGTCGCGCCTCCCCTGGCCGCGCGGCTGTGGCGCACGGCCGTCCGCAACGAACCCTTGCCCCTGACCTTCCTCGAACAGGCCCTCCTGCGCGCGCGTATGGATGTGCTTCAGGACCAGCCTGCCAATCACGCCCGCATGGGCCTGCTCAAGGCCTATCACTTACGTAAAGCCCGACAGAAAGGTGGCGATGGTATGTCAGACCTAGAGCCGTATCTGAACGAGTCCCATCCCAGTAAGGCCTACCAATGCGGTAGACTCATGGCGGTGCTGGCCGCCTTGCAGCGCAGCGCCCTGGGCGACGTGGGCGCTGGAGTCGTCCAGCGCTATTATGCTGCGGCCAGCACCACCCCGGCCCTCGTGCTGGGGAGACTACTCCGCACCGCCCAGTTCCACCTCAATAAGCTGGAGGGGGGGCTTCCCTACTGGTACGAGCAGAAGCTCGCCGAGATCTCTGGCCGCTTACAGGATCAGATCCCCCGTATCCTCAGCCTCGAGGAGCAGAGTCTCTTTGCCTTGGGCTACTACCAGCAGATGGCTGACCTGCGCACCAAAAAAGTCGTACCGGATAACAATTCCCAGGAGGGCGAAAACCATGGCTAATCCGATAACCAACCGCTACGAGTTCCTGTACCTGTTTGACTGCGAGAACGGCAATCCCAACGGCGATCCCGACTCCGGCAATGCCCCCCGCCTTGACCCCGAAGACATGCATGGCCTGGTCTCCGACGTCGCCATCAAACGCCGCATACGCAACTACGTCGAGGCCGCCAGGGAGAACACCATGCCCTACGCCATCTTCGTGGAGCACGCCACCAACCTCAACCGGCCCCTTCTGCAGGCCCACGAAGAAACTGGGACCGGCGTGGATCCTGCCGGCAAAAACGCCACCAAAGCCAATGTCGGGGCGGCCCGCGACTGGATGTGCGCCAACTTCTTCGACGTCCGCGCCTTCGGCGCCGTGATGAGCACCGGCCCGAACGCGGGACAGGTGCGCGGCCCTATCCAGATTGCCTTCTCGCGTTCTCTCGACCCGGTGCTCCCGCTCGATCTCTCCATTACCCGCATGGCGGTGGCCGAGACCGTAGCCGGGGCCAAAACCAGCGAGGATTACCGCCAGTGGGAAGCCGAGCAGCCCGAGGACAAACTCCGCACCATGGGCCGCAAGAGTCTCATTCCCTACGGCCTCTACCTGGGCAAAGGCTTCATCAGCGCCCACCTGGCCCGGGGCACCGGCTTCTCGGAAGAAGATCTGTCCCTCTTCTGGGAGGCCCTGCTCCGCATGTTCGAGCTTGACCGCTCCGCCAGCAAAGGCTTGATGACGGTGCAGGAGCCCATCTTTGTCTTCAAGCATGTCGGCACCGACACCAACCTAGACCAGCGGGCGCGCCAGGCCGTCCTGGGTTGTGCCCCCGCCCACCGGCTATTTGGCCTGGTGAGCGTGCAGAAGAAACCCGGTACTGAGTCGCCTCGCTCCTTCACCGACTACCAGGTCACCTTCCACCAGAGCCGCCTGCCCCGTGGCGTCCAGGTGGGCTTTGTGGTCACTGGTGACGAGGGGGGAGCCACGGTGCTCTGGGATGCCGTCCCGCCCGGGATAACCGTGGACTAGCCCGGCGCTCCTCTGCGCCCGGAGGCTTCTCATGTATGCCGAGGACGACTTGCTGCCGATATCGGCCTTGCAGCACTTGGCCTTCTGCGAGCGCCGCTGCGCCTTGATCCACCTCGAAGGCCTGTGGGACGACAATGTCTTCACCGTTGAGGGCCAGCTTCTCCATGAGCGCGCTCATGAAGAACTGGTCGAGTCCCGCCGTGATCTGCGCCTCTCCCGCGGGCTGCGCTTGCACAGCCTCCGCCTGGGATTGGTCGGGCAAGCCGATCTGGTCGAGTTCCATCGCCTCCCGGACGAGACCTCTCCGGAGCCGTGTGCCCACGGGCCGCCGGGCGCGCGGCTCCCGGGCCTGCCGGGAGACTGGCGCCCCTATCCTGTCGAGTATAAGCGCGGCAAGCCCAAGCCGGATATCTGCTATGAGGTGCAGCTCTGCGCCCAGGCCCTCTGCCTGGAGGAGATGCTGGGCGCTTCTGTCCCCGCCGGAGCCCTGTACTATGGACAACCTCGCCGCCGCCAGGAGGTGATGCTCACCGCGACCCTCCGCGCTCATACTGAAAGCTTGGCCCTGCGCCTCCACGAGCTTATCCGCGCCGGTCAGACCCCTCCCGCCGAGTACGGGAAGCACTGCCGGAACTGCTCTCTGCTGGAGCTCTGCCTCCCGCAGTGTGCCAGCGGGAAGCGTAGTGCCCGCCGCTATCTCCGCCAGGCTATGCAAGACGCCCTGGCCCCGGAAGGAAACGCCTAGATGAAACGGCTCCTCAATACCCTATACGTCACCACTCAAGGCGCCTATCTCGCCCGCGAAAACGAGACGGTCGTCCTCCGGGTGGAGCAGGAGACCCGTCTGCGGGTCCCCCTGCATACCCTCTGTAGCATCGTCTGCTTTGGCCGCGTGAGCGCCAGTCCCGCTCTCATGCACCTCTGCGGCGAACGCCAGGTGGCCCTCTCCTTTCTCAGCGAACATGGCCGCTTTCTGGGCCGCGTCGAGGGGCCTCTCTCCGGCAACGTGCTTTTGCGTCGCCAGCAGTACCGCTGGGCGGATGATCTGGACCGCTCCGCTGATATCGCCCGAGCTTTCGTGATCGCCAAGGTCGCCAACTGCCGCACTGTCCTGCTCCGCGCCCTGCGCGACCACGCCACCGTTGCCCGTGACGAGGCCGTGGCCGAGGCCGCAGCCCGTCTCGCCCGTATCCTGCAGACCCTCTCCACCCCCCTGCCCCTGCAGGAGGTCCGAGGCTGTGAGGGAGAGGCCGCACACACCTACTTCAGCGTATTCGACGCTTTGATCGTGCAGCAGAAACAGGACTTCTTCTTCACCCAGCGCACGCGGCGGCCTCCACTGGACCCGTTGAACGCCTTGCTCAGCTTCGTCTACACCTTGCTTACGCATGACGTGGCTTCCGCTCTCTCCGCCGTCGGACTGGACCCCGCCGTCGGGTTCCTCCATCGCGACCGCTCTGGCCGCCCCAGCCTGGCCCTGGATCTGATGGAAGAACTGCGCCCTCTCCTGGGCGACCGGCTGGTCCTCTCGCTCGTGAACCGCCAACAGGTTCGCGGGGAGGCTTTCCGTCCCAGCGAGAGCGGCGCCGTGTTCATGGACGACGACACCCGCAAGACCGTGATCACCGCCTACCAGCAGCGCAAACAAGAGGAACTGCAGCATCCCTTCCTCCAGGAGAAGATCGCCCTGGGGCTGCTGCCCCACGCCCAGGCCCTGCTCCTGGCTCGCTACCTGCGCGGCGATCTCGACGGCTACCCGCCTTATATGTGGAAGTGAGGTCCTATGCTGGTCTTGGTCACCTACGACGTCACCACGGAAGATGCCGCGGGTCGCAAACGTTTGCGCCACGTGGCGAAGATCTGCCAGAACTACGGGCAGAGAGTCCAGTACTCCGTCTTTGAGTGCCTGGTGGATCCTGCCCAGTGGACCGTCTTGCGTCATCAATTGATCCACGAGATCAAGCCCGAAGAAGATAGCCTCAGATTTTACTTTCTCGGGAAAAACTGGAGAAACCGGGTCGAACACGTCGGCGCCAAGCCAGCATACGACCCGCAAGGCCCCTTGATCGCCTGAGACAGCTTCCGCGAACCCCCAGTGAACAGGAATTCCCAGGGAGGTTCGCGCCATGCGAGAGACCGTGTAAACACTGGCCTCTCGCCCTTGCCTGCCAAATTTAAGGCTTGAATACCAAGGAGGTGAAGCCTGGTTCGCGGAAACCCTCATCTTGTGCGCACCATTTAGCCGTTTAGCACAGTAACCGTCGCCCCCCGCGCGGGGGCGTGGATTGAAACACGCTATAGCCGCCTCCTGTGTATATTTCCCCCTGGTCGCCCCCCGCGCGGGGGCGTGGATTGAAACGCGAATGCGCCTCACACCGCGCAGGCACCACTTCGTCGCCCCCCGCGCGGGGGCGTGGATTGAAACGAAATTAGGTATTGACAGGCTGAACC
>LSQX01175673.1_pt1 | contig 17421 bp, 18 predicted proteins | sample 654561 | NCBI WGS metagenome assembly LSQX01 (sample SAMN04489861, study PRJNA283612) | anaerobic digester metagenome | isolation source: 4 biogas reactors fed with cattle manure at either 37C or 55C with and... | place: Denmark: Kongens Lyngby | collected 2014
TTTGGAATACGCGTCGAAGTCAGGGTCAATTTTTTCGTTCGTGTATAAGGGTATCTTGGAAAGGTCAACCTGGTCCAATGCTTTACTCAGCTCATCGCGCAGCTTCCAAATATAAACACCTTCTGTTTTTTTCTCTGCATACTTCCCTAAATATAAAATAGGCCACCATTTTGAGTTATCTGTATCCGTTTTCATTAAAGGACATCCGGTTGCCTTTGCAACTCGTTGTGCGAGAGAGGATGACCCAACGTTATAGAAATTATTTGTATCACCATATTTAACTGCCAGTTGTTTGCAGGTCGCCGCACCGCCATAGTCTTTCATTCGCTTCATAATTTTTAGACTATCCATGATAAAAACAGCTTCGTCGGCAAGTAGCTGCAACCAGTGATGAGTAGAAATATTCGGGCTATAATCGTCCGGAAACCATTTATTCTTAGAATAATGCCGGCTTATATAGAAGCCCACATCAATCGTCAATGTCTTTAATGCTTTATCAGCATAACAACTGTCAGTCAAAACCGACTGCAGCAGTTGCACCAATTCTGTATCCTTTGCCAATTGCCCGCAGATATCATCGTAGAGCTTCAACCACCCTGTTAAATTTGCCGAGGAAGAACCTTTCTTAGGAACATAATCGCTTTCCAACTCCTTGGCGACAGCACGGCACTCTGAATACTTGTAGATATAATACTTGTCCGGATAGCGAAGCCATAAATATGTGCTGATGGAGTTTGAGTTTTGATAGTGCTGTTTCCATGTACCATCATCATATTTTACCCGCAGCGTTTCCGCATCGGACTGGAATTTCTGAATACGTTCCGTAAAACTCCTGGATTCATCAAAAAGGCTAATGAACATCGCCCGGGTGGCTTCTGCATCGGCTTCAGCAAACGCTCTTATCATAGCCCTTGGAAAGTTGTTCATGGAGGCCAGCAGATTGGTTGTCTTATCAGTGGCTTTCCAGAACATACTTAAGAAATCCGGCGCATTAATATCCCAATGCTCTTGAAAATGCTTGAGAGCCTCCCATTTATATTTTTCGTTTTCCCATTGTTGAGAGACAAAATCCCTTTTATAGTCGGCAAGGACAGCCTTCAGTTTTTCGGTATTTATCATCTTTTACTCCTCCTGTCCCCTTCGTGGTTGCACAATTCTTTTCTCTTTTGGTTTGTAAACATCGTTTTCATTAATTCTACTATAAGTTTCCTGCTTCCTTACCCAATGAATCCCAACAAAGCAAAGGAACAAATGAAATCGTCTATCCCGTCCTTCGATAGGAAGGGCGTAATAGACGATAAAATCGAAGTCGTTCCCGTTCCCCTGGTGTTTAACTGATCGACTTGGGGACCGGCACCAAGTTATCCAGAAATCATCATCCATGATGTTGGGATAGGTGAGCCCGATGCTGGCACCTTGCTTTCCGGACTGATATCCCTGGAGAACGATGCTTCATCAATATCAAACCCAAACGCCAACGCCGCCGCCCCCTCGACCTTGAAAATCCCATACAGTTTACCGTCATGTATACTTTCGAGCTCAATATATCGGATACGAGGCGACGATGATGTTCTTGCAGGGTACCTGCCGGCCCTCCTTATTTCCCCTTATATTCGGGTTTGCGCTTCTCCAGGAAGGCAGTCATGCCTTCTTTTTGGTCCTCGGTGGAAAACAGCCCCGACCAAGTCTTGATCTCATATTTCAGACCTGAATCCAGATCGACACCCTCCCCGTAGTTCACACAACCCTTGATCGCTTTCATGGCCAGCGGCGCTTTGGCAGCCAGGCCGGCCGCTAATTGACGGGCTTCTTCCATCAACTGCTCCTTGGGCGCCACCGCATTGACCAGCCCGATCCTCAAGGCGGTGTCGGCATCGATGTTCTTGCCGGTCATCACCAGGTACCGGGCCCATCCGGAACCTACGATGCGAGGCAGGCGCTGGGTTCCTCCCCCGCCGGGGATGATGCCCAGATTTATCTCCGGCTGCCCCAACATGCTGCCTTCGGCCGCAATCCGTATATCGCAGGCCAGGGCCAGTTCGCATCCCCCGCCCAGGGCCAACCCGCCGATAGCGGCGATTACCGGCCGGTCCAGCTGGTATATCTTATCGAAAGCAGTTTTACATTTGTCCAGGAATCTCTCCGCCTGCATCGTGTCCATGCTCGACATGGCTTGTATGTCGGCCCCGGCCGCGAAAACCTTGCTCCCCCCGGTCACAATGACCGCCCTGATATCCGCATCAGCGATGATGGCATCCATGACCTGGTCCAGCTCGGTGATCAACTCAGCATCGATAGCATTGTAGGTCTTGGGCCTGTTCAGGGTGATTGTGGCAATCCCGTCTTCCTTGGCAAATAACAATGTCTTGAAGTCCACCAGTCATTCCCCCTTTTTTATTATAGGTCCCCGGTCATTCTGTTGGCTGGGCCATCAGCCCTGCCAATCCTAGCACCAAATTCCAATCTCTGGATTCATTGTCGGCAATATGAAGGGGGCTGTCAACAATATCAAGACGTTGGGGAGTTGGACATTCAGGTGAAGAGTCCTTATCCCGCCCGGCAATAACTTGGGGACAGTCCCCAAGTTATTGGGCAAGAAAACCTCGCGAAAAGCCGTGTTTTGGGCTATATTGAGGGGGAGAAAGTTGCGGCGGCGTTATTGGAAATGGGGATTAAATATATGAAATCGGAACAGGAATACAGGGACAGTATCAGACAGATGCAAACGGTGGTTTGGTGATGCGCCAGCTCAACAACATCGGCTACTTTAAGGAGCGGGCCAAAAAAATGGCCGGGATAAAATAAAGCCAGGGGTTGGAAGTATTTGATGAAACGAATAGAATTTATCGGCGGGTCGGGTATCGGCAAATCAACCCTTTACCGGGAGGTTGTGAGACATAAGAAGCGCCAGGATCCTTGGATGACAGCAGCAGAGGCAAGGGGATACCTGGCCAAAACCATAGAGGTCGATAAAGCTGCCCTGAGATTGGCGCAATTATATTTAAAAACCAATATACCAATAACCAAACGACTGCGGGGATATCTGACCTCAAAAATATTATCCCGATATAGCCGAGACATTTTTGATTCAGTACACGAAAAGTACCTGGATGTGGCGGATGCATTTTTGGGGCCTTTGTATGAATACGGCGAGATCAATTCGGTAAGAAAGCTCTCATTGTATGCCCATTACTACAATCAATCTCTCCTCCAAATTATGCTGCTGGATTATTATAAGCTGAACGAAGTGGTCGTTTTTGATGATGGTTTAATTCACAATACCCCTGGTTTTAGCGAGGAGGACCGATTTCGAGCCATCTTGGCGAACCACGCCAACAATGGCACCAGCGTGATCCCCACCGGCATCGTTTATTGTATTATGAACGAAAAAAGCTATCTGGAACGGCGCAAAGGCAAGATACGGCAAGGGAGAGGCACGGCCAGAGAACGGACTTTAAATGATGAGCAACTCGAAAGATCATGTCACCAATTTTTAAAATCGTCCCATGGCAAGATCAGTTTGTTGCGAAAGTACGGCATACCGGGGCTGGAGATCGATATGGACGATCCCATTAAAGAAAACGCCCAAACAGTCTATGAGTATATCGATGACCTATCGAGAGGGCGGTGCTCCTGATCGCCTCAACGAGGTGCATGTTTTGATCAGGAGGGGCAGGGACGTTTGTTGGGCCCGCCCTGCTTACCGCCTGCTCTTGTTTGCCTCAGCACACCTGCTCGTTTGGTCCATCTCTTAATTCATAATCAGAGAATGCTGCTAATGCCCCGCCGGAGGTTTTCCATAATAAATTGTAAATTCCTGCTGCATATTACAGGAATAAGGAAATATGTGGAGAAATAATAGCCGGGGGTGGTAATACGATGCGCAACAATAATCCATCAATTCTGACTCTGGCAGCCTTGTTCCTGATCATATTCGCGGCTGGCAAAGGGTGGCTGGGTTCGGATTCAGCGATAATGCCAATATCGGACGTGAATCCTTCCGCCAACGTACCAATAAACCTTCCCACAGTGGCTTTGCCCAACCAAACGCTGGATTTGACGCCCCTTGAGCTGCCTCCCAATGGGGCTGTCCATTATTATGTGACATCAGAGCCCATCGCTCCGTTTAGCATCTCAACCGAAGCAGGACAGAACTATTACGCCAAACTCGTGGATGTCAATACTGAGCAGCCAGTTGTCACCATATTCGTCCGAGGCGGTCAGCCCGTCAGCATCACAGTACCCCTTGGCAATTATGAGTTCCGCTATGCGAGCGGAACCCAATGGTATGGAGAAGACCAATTGTTCGGCCCGGGAACGACTTGCCAGAAGGCTGCAAAGAGATTCGACTTCTACCTGGATGGTAACAGGATAATAGGGCACACTGTGCAGCTCATCAAGCAGGTCGACGGTAATTTGCCCACGACCCCGATTGCCCGGAGTAGTTTCTAGGCAAGGAATTCTTCATGAGCTTGGGCCCTCCGTTCCTTATCTCCGGTAATGCTTAGCGAAATGCCTTACCGGTGGTCTTGGCCACGAGTCGGCAAAATGCGTCCCATTGCTCAGGATAGTTGTTGTCACCGTATTTATGGATTGTCTTTTTATCAGTCATTAAATCCACGGTCCACTGGGTTCCGCCGCATACACCGGGATTTCTATATCTAGCCTTCCACTTCAAAATGTCCAAGCCCTTTAGCTGTTCACGGAATTTTTGAGCTGTAGCCTGCCTGATGTTTTTACGAGATACCGATTCTATCTCGTGTGGCTCATGTTGCCAGGTTACATGCAATTCCTTCAAATCGATAACAACCGAATAATACCCTCCAAAGTATCCTCCAACCGAGGCCTTCAAAACCGTAATCTTATCGTAAGCACCGTCGATAGATTGCTGGCGATTCCACTCATACCCGCATTTTTGGCATGAATATTCCGGTTGCCCCTCCGAGATCACGCATCCACCTAATCTCACCTTACCTGCTCTCTCTTGTTCGAAAAGCTCCATGCCCGGATAACCATATACGATTGGAATCGAGTCTTTTGATCCACATACAGGACAGATTCTGAAATTAACCACCGTTTCCGCACCCCACTTCTCCAGACGTCATTTTACTGCGAACGCCTAAATGACTCTATCTCAAAAGAGCTATCTCCAGTTCTTGATTCCCGACTTAAAACTTTGAGATTCTCAATATCCTGCTGGTGCAGCTGCATTCCGAAGTCATTAAAATACTGTTTCAATATTTCCGGAGCACCCATTTTACGATAAGTTAGTATCTCGGTCTCGTCCTTAAGCATGTTGTCGTAGCCTTTGAGCTGATCTTCAAAAACGAGAATGCTGGAGTCTTAACCGTCTTCATCGACAACCGCATACCATCCCACCGGTAAAGTTTTGGTGATAGAGGCCACCCTGTCGCCAGCATAAGTGATGCCAATCGTACCCAGGGCATTTATATACTCCCTGAATCCGTGACCAAAGGTCACAGGTACGTATACTGACCAATTGTTTTCAAAAAATGCACCATAATTAAAGGTCTGGGAACCCCCAGATTCATAAAAAGCCAAGTTAGCTCAGGATGCTTTCGGCGGCAAGTGGGTAGGAGACCCAATCGTTCTTAAAAAAGAGTATAAAAAACCACCTCCTTTACCAAGAACTGATGTAAACGTCTGTTGTAAGCCGCCTGCCCTTTTAGGGACTAATCAAAGCCAGTGTTTGCTGAATCCTTTCAAATACCGGCAGCCATTTATCCTTGCGTCTGAATCGCAGTTTGGTTTGTCGGGCATGCCTTATCATTATCGCGGCCATTGTGATTAGGTTTTGGATAACGGTTCTAAGCCGCCTTCTCTGGGCTTTTTTCTTCAATGGTACCAGCTTGCCAGGCATTTGAACTGTCATCTGTCCCAGAATGCGAAGGATATTGTAGGCCATCAAACCCAGATGCATAATCAGGTTATTGGTTGCGAATTTACCACTGGGTAAGCGTTCTAAATCCAGGTCAGTTTTGATTTCACTGTGGAATTGTTCACAGGTACCATGTTGATGGTACAGATAGATGATATCTTCTTCCTTGTCCGGTAGTGAGGTCCAGTAACTCTCCAGTTCAATATCTGGAATCAATAGTACCTGACCATTGCCAAGAATCGTTCTTTCTATCACCCTAAAGGCTATGCGGATATTCTTATCCATACCCGCCGGTTGACGGGATAGGCTACCGGTATATACGGTTTTACCCGGGCGGGGTTCGGTTTTTGTCCCGTTTTCCCTGGCAGTTTCCAACCATTTTTCAAGTGATTCCTTGCGGGGGTTACGCTTGATGATAAAATCGGCCTGTTTTTTATCGAGAACCTTAATGTTGTCGCCACTGTCATTGCCGGAATCCAGTCTTACCAATACCGGCGTACTGCTGATCATTTGCGCATAACGCAAGGTGTCATCCAAAAAGGCGGCGGTTCCGTTCTGACAGTGGGTTTTTCCAGCCCGGAAATCAAGATTTATCCAGTAGCCTTCCAGACCTAAATAGGCCAGGTTGGGAGCATAACCGTCGCAACCCTTGTAGGTGCGGGAGACCCCTTCTTTTTTGGTCTTGCCATTGTCAAATGGAGAAACATCAACATCCAAGGGCAGATATTTACGTTGTTTCTCACCAGTACCCAGTACAATGGGTGTTAAAGGAGCTTTGACGGTTTTAATCAAACGGGCCGACTCTTGTAAAAGGATATCCTCCCACCCTGCCGTTCCGGCCGCCTTATCCAATCGCTGGCGCATGGTGGGTGAGGAGGGTACCTGGTCAATACCCATGGCATAGCTGAAAACGATATCGTCCCTTTCATTCTCAATGTGGTCAAAATCATTTTTGCCCTGACACAATAGCCCAATATAGGAGAAGACGACATCGCTGTGACTTATAGCTGGGTTAGGAACACCAGGAATTCGACTAATGTTCATACGCTTTTTCAAAGAACATTTATCCAGTAAATAACCTACTAGTGGCAAGCCTCCGCTGGGGGTCAGATCAAGGTCGGTATATTCAATAGTAAATTTCAAGCTTAACACCTCGGGTGAATAAATTAAAATGCGGCTAATTCCCCATTTGCTCTATGTTACCGTACTTTGCTTCCTTTCTCGAGGGGTTTTAAAGATGTGTTTCACGGATTCAGGTATTAGTTTAAAAAGGAGGAAATAAACTTCTTAATTCTAAATCGCATTAATGGTTGTTAGACTCTCTCCATGTATTCTCCAGTTCTGGTGTCGATACGCAAGCGGTCACCGGTGTTGACAAACAATGGCACCTGTACACTGGCCCCCGTTTCCAAGCGCGCCGATTTGGTGGCTCCAGTGGCGGTATCCCCTTTCACCCCCGGTTCGGTATCGATGACCTCCAATTCGACGAAATTGGGCATCTCAATCCCCATGATCTGATTCTGGTACATGAGAACCATGATATTCATATTCTCCTTGAGCCATTTTACCCCGTCACCCATCTCACCCCGGTTGATAGACAACTGCTCATAGTTGTCGTTGTCCATGAAGACATAATCTTCCCCATCCATGTAGAGGTATTGCATACCGCGCTTATCGAGGTGGGCCCGGTGGATTTTTTCACCGCCGCGGAAGGTCTTCTCAACCATTCCCCCTGATTTCACATTCTTCATTTTAGCCCGGACGAAGGCCGCCCCTTTGCCAGGCTTTACATGCTGGAATTCGACCACCTGGTATACTTGCCCTTCCAGTTCCACTGTAACACCGGTTTTGAAGTCATTAACTGAGATCATCGTACCCCTCCATCATATGATTAATAGCCCTTTTTCTGAAGCCGTAATGACTTCGCATCCGCCGTATCCTATTATGACCGTGTCCTCTATCCTTATCCCGCCCCAGCCGGACATGTATACTCCTGGTTCCACCGTCACGACCATGTTCTCTTCCAGTATGTCCTCACAATGCCTGGACAGGTTGGGCGTTTCATGGATCTCCAGTCCCAACCCATGACCGGTACCATGCAGAAAGTAATCATCCAGACCATACCGGGCCAGCACATCTCGGACCAATTGGTCCAGCGCCTGCGCCCTGATCCCGGCCTTAATACTGGCTACTCCCTTTTGCTGGGCCTCCAGGACCCGGCTGTAGACCTCCTGCAGACGGGCAGACGCCGCGCCGATGGCGATGGTCCTGGTCATGTCCCCTGCATATCCATGGTAGAAACCGCCAAAATCCATAGTCAGCATGTCCCCCTTTTGCAGTCGTCTGGTTCCGGGCTGACCATGGGGCAGAGCAGCGTTCTCACCAGCCACAGCGATAGTCGGGAAGGCTTCCCCGCTGCATCCCAGTTCCCTAAGGTAATAGGCGATCCTATTGGCTACCTGCACTTCACTCCAGCCCGGTCTGATTTCGAGGCAGATGCGTTGAAAAACCTCATCCCCGACCCGGGCGGCAGCTCTTAGCCATTCCAATTCGACGGCGTCCTTTTGCCGGCGCAGTCCTTCAATAATGTTTTCCTGGGGCGACAGCTGGGGTTTAAGGGCTGATTGCAGGCGAACGAATAGCCCATAGGTTACATGGTTGCTCTCCACCGCCAGGCTACTATATTTATCGCAAATAGCTGCCAGGCTGTCAAGCCCGCCGCCCTGGACCCGTGCCAACTCCCAATCCGGACATTCCCTCCCTGCCTGGTCCAGATACCGGCCGTCGGTCACGATGTACTTATCCGCCATACTCACCACCAAGCGGGCGTCACTGCCCCCGGTGAAACCGGACAGATAATAGATGTTTTCCGGTTTGGTTACCAGAAAAGCCTGCAGCTTCTGCATTTCCAGGAAGTGCCGCAAGCGGTCCAATCTCGCCTCAATCATGCTCGCTGGCTCCACTCCCCGCAACCGCTTGCACAATCTGGCCGGCCGCCACCAGGGCCAGCCGATAGCCCAAGGGCCCCAGGCCAAAGATGCCCCCCACCGCCACTGGCGCGATGAGCGACTGATGCCGGAAGGTCTCACGGTTATAAATGTTGGACAGATGGACTTCGATAACCGGTATCTGCACGGTTTTGAGAGCATCATAAATAGCGATGCTGTAATGGCTGTAGGCCCCAGGGTTTATGATTATACAGTCCACCGCTCCCCAAGCCTTATGTATCCTTTCTACCAATTCCCCCTCGTGGTTGGACTGAAAAAACTCTATCCCCAGCCCAGCTTCATCAGCTTGGGCCTGCAAATCCGCCTCGATTTCGACCAGGCTGGTGCTGCCGTAGATCTCTTTCTCCCTGACCCCCAGCATGTTCAAATTGGGTCCGTTGATAACCAATATGTTGGCCACCCGACTTCCTCCCTTCTAATTCCCGGCGATGTTAAGGCTTGAGCATCGCAGCGAGGGAGCGATCTTGCTGCCATAAAAACGCCAGTCTCCGCCAACCCCATCCACTTTCCGCAGCAGCTCCAGCAAATTTCCAGCGATGGTAATCCCGCGCACCGGGTAGGTGAGCCGGCCATCCTCAATCAATAATCCGGCAGCCCCCAGCGAGAAATCTCCCGTAATCGTATTGGCGGTGTGCATCCCCATTATATCAGTTATGTACAGACCCTTATCCAAGCCCTCCCATAATGCCGGCAACTGGTGCGGGCCCGGGGCCACCATCAGGCTGGTACTCCCCACCGCCGGCAGGCTTCGGAAAGAGCGCACCGCATTGCCGGTCGACACGAAACCGGCCTTCATGGCGGTGTAACTATCATACAGAAATCCTGTCAATCTGCCCTTCTCAACTACCATGGTCCGGGTAGACGCTACCCCTTCGCCATCGAAGGGGAAGCCGGCTACCCCCAGTTCATAAGTAGCATCATCCACCATCGTCAACAACGGAGATGCTACCACCTCCCCCATCCTTCCGGCCAGCATCGACTTGCCTTTGAGCACATTATCGGCCTGGATGGATGATGACAACAGTCCCAGAAATCGAGCGGTGACCTGGGAATCGATGACGCAGGGCAAAACCTGGCTGGGGATGGTCCGAGCCTGGAGGCGGCGCAAAGCCCGGTCAGCCGCTTCTTTGGCTACCTTCCTGGAATCCAGGGATTCGGCTTTCCTTTGCAGGGAATAAGCGAAGCCACTTTGGGTCTCTTCTGGGGTCACGGCCGCCAGGGAGACATGCAACCCACAATAGTTGGCCTGACCGAAAGCATAAAGATCATTACTGTTCATGATCAGGATGGATGTCTCATGCTCTTCATAGCCGGCTCGATCTATGATCTGAATGCTGGGATGGCAGCTGCGGGCTTCCCGCTCGACCTGACGGGCCATCTCTATCTTGGCTTCTAGGGGCAGGGAGTGGATGTCATCATCCCTGATCCTCATAGCCGGGTATACCTGCCTTCCCTCTGGGAGGCCGTTATATGGGTCGGGAAATGAAAACTCAGTTATGCGGGTTGCTTCCTGGGCAGTTTGCACCACGGCTGGGCCACTAAGATCGGTGGTGTAGGCAAAGCCGACCCGCCCGCCTGCGAAGACCCGGATGCCCAGCCCGGTCTGCTCAGCTTCCTTCAATGTCTCGACTTTTCCACTGCTGACCTCTATGCTCAATTCCCGGTTGTGCATCAGAAACGCTTCCCCACTGCGGCCGCTGGTGCGGATATGACGCAGGGCTTCTTCCCCCGCTTGCCTCAATACAGTTTCCACCCCACGCACCTACCTTTTCCGGTTTTTCTTATTATAGGTCCATCGCTCATACTGGTGCCTCCCACGGTCAGTTCACGGATGCGGATGGTAGGCTGGGCATCGCCTACCGGCACCCCCTGCCCGTCCTTGCCGCATACCCCGATGGCGAAGCCCATATCGGAGCCCACCCGGTCTATATCCATAAGGGTGCGGGGACCATTGCCGATCAGGGTTGCTCCCCGCACCGGGTAGCTTATTTCCCCATTTTCAATCACATAGCCCTCCTGAACATCGAAAACAAAATCTCCATTGGCCGTATTTACCTGACCGCCGCCCATCTTCTTAACCAGCAATCCCCGTGCGGTATCTCTGATGATGCTGGATGGGTCATCCCTTCCGGGAGCGATAAAAGTGTTGCTCATGCGGGGCATCGGTTTTTCCATATATGACTCCCGCCTCCCGTTACCGGTCAACCCGGCCCCGGTCTTAGCGGCGGACAAGCGGTCATGTAAAAAACCCCGCAGATATCCATTTTCTATCAGCAGGGTACGCTGAGCCGGGACTGCTTCGTCATCCCACCGGTAACTACCGTATTTACCCGGCAGGGTTGCGTCATCGATTACGGTCACAATCGGGCTGGCCACTAATTGGTCCAGCTTATCTCTATAGACCGAAAGTCCCTTGTTAACCAGATCGGCTTCCAAACCATGCCCACAGGCTTCATGGATCATGGTGCCGCCAGCATCAGCATGCATCACCACCGGCATGCATCCAGCCGGGGCTGGCGCAGCGGACAACATGGCGATGGCCCGGCGGGCCGCTTGGTTAGCCAAATCCTCCACCGACACCCCCTCCAGCAACTCCCATCCGGAAACCCCTCCAACCACCTCCTGACCAGTCTGAACCTGCCCCCCCCGCACCGCTATCGCATTAACCGTCAGCCGCACCCGGGCCGTCTCATCTTCGAGGTAGTCACCATCCGAATTGGCTATCTGGACTCGTTTGGACAAATCCCCGGCCGCCACTGTCACCTGCCTGATCTCATCGCTCAAATCGCGGGCGGCTTGGTTGGCCTTCAGCACATAGTCTATCTTTTCAGCCAAATCGACCTTTTGGGGCCAGCGTCGAAAGTTGACTGGCATCCCGGCGTCGATGGAGCGAAGTTCCACACTTGGGCGGGAAAGCGGACAGGACCCGTCAACACCATGACTGACCAGAGCAGCGGCCCTGATAAGCCCCTCCCTGGAAAGATCATTGGTGTATACATAGAAGGTCCGCCCCTCCTTTATGAGCCTGATTCCCGCTCCTATTTCCCGGCCGCTGTTTATCTTCTCAATGCGATCATCATCACAGAGAATATTGCTGGTCTTCCGATCCTCGATGTATATCTCCGCAAACTGTCCCCCCTTCTTAAGGGCAGTATCCAACACGGCCATCATCAGATCCCGGTCCAACATGGGTAACCTCCTAAAACAGGGCGGTCTATACAGCGCACCTGCCTAGATTTATTATATTCTTATTCTGCTCTACAACTGTCTAAATATTCCTGCCCCCGGACTCCCGGGCACCCCCTAGACTGGTTGCAAACCGGGGGCATAGCAGAGGTGCCTGCCAGTCGGTTACGCTGGTGCAGAAGGACGGATCATTCTCGGTAATAGGCTGTTACTTCGATCTCAAGTTCATACAGGTCCGGTTCTGGGGCATTCAGGACCGACGACTGTGGTGATTCAGCCGTTGCCGGTATGGACTGACCCCCTTCTCCGTCCCGGTCGAGGAGTAGCAGTGGGTCTGTCATCACGGCCTTAATCCGAGTCCTGGTGATGTTTAACAGGCGCGGCGCGGCCTCTATGCGCTGCAAGAAGGTCAATAAACCTGTCCAGGAGCCCCTGGTATTGATGATAAATCTGATTGCTTGGAGGGATACTTCATTATCCCGATTGGCTGCCGCCCGCTGAGGCTCAATCTGAGCATCATAACGGACCGAGCAGGCCACGGTGCCGGTCTCCCTAGCCACTGACTCCATAAATTCGATGATATTGGCAATCATAGGTTCCTCTGGTACCTGAGCGCGCATGGCTCCATAGGCGGCAATTATTTCTTTTTGTTGATCAGTGCTGCTATACCGGGCATATACATTTTCATTCTGTTTCCATTGATTCTGCAAGATTAAGCTGGTGGCGTCCAATTGGCTGCTGCGGGCAGTGAGGGGTTGGAGCCAAAAATAGTCCAACAGGTAAGCACCGGCAACCAATACCAAGATACTTATCAGAATTAGTTCCCGTCGGGAAAGGATCATTTCTCAGCCCCCTTGTACTCTACCTCCAGCACAAATTCGATGGGCCCGATTCCTTGCCTGGAAAGGCTGGAGGTAACATTTCTTACCGGGCCGAAAAAGGGATAGGAATCGGCAGCCAGAAGGAGTCCGCCCAGGGTATAGTAATCGGGGCAAAAACCGGTTATGGTTATGAGATCATGGCTGGTTTGGATCTCCTTTAAGCCCATCCCCGGTGGAGACATTTGGTATATCTCTTCCAGCAGAGCCGCCTGGGGGCGCTTATTCCGGCTCACCGAATCGATGGCTGTCCGTATGGCCTCAGTATCCCTCTCCATATCCTGGAATTCAGCCAATCCCCGGCTGAGCAGTCCGGTCTGCTCCAGTTCCTGCCACAGTCGGTTATTTTCCGCGTCCTTAACCGCCAATTGGGAGCAGTAAGAGCGATACCCGGATAAACACCCCGTCAGTATGGCAGCCAGTACCAGAGCAGACATAATTATGACCGGCAGGCGATAATGGGCTCTTCCAGGCTGGATAAAGTTGATTCTCGGTTCAATCGGGTCCCCCAAGAGTTCACCTCCTCATCGCCAATCCCAAAGCCAGAGCAAAATCCTGCTCCAATTCATGCCGCTGCTGGCTGGTCAAGCCCTCGGGCACATTGATCCTGGCTGCGGCCCGCTGCCCAGCCAACTCGACCGGTAAATTCAGCCCCTGGGCTAACTGGCTCTCTAATCCTGGCATTCCCAGGCCAGCGTCCAAAATCAAGCCCTCCAACTGCATCGGGGTACCTTCATGGTGTTGGTTGCAGTAATCCACCGCATCCTGCACCTGTTCTATCAAGTCCGCTGCCAGATCAACACCGGAACCGTCGGGCCCTTCTCCGGCCATAGCCGGAGAGGAGAACATCGAGCTTTCCTGGAGCTCGGATAGCCTATCCCGAATAGCACCCAGAGTCAATGAACGATGGTATATGGGCACACCCTTAACAAAAATGGTTAGATATGGATGGGCCGAAGATGTCTGCAATAACATTATTGTTTGGGCCACATCCCCTCCCCAGGCCCGACGGAGGGCTAAGGGCTCGATCTCCATCACCACCGGTTTAAGTCCAGCCCGGGTACAGGCCAGAATCATATCATCGACCTGTTGCTGACGCACCGCGGCAAAGAATAGCTCCACCTTTTTCCCCTGGCTGTCCTGGAAGCGGCGAATGGGGAATATGTCCATGGCTGTCTCTTCCACCGGTATGGGCAGGAATTCATAAGCCTGGTAATACACTGCCTGTTTCAGTTCACTCCATCTGAGTCGGGGCATGGTAATCCGGCACATGTATGCCTGTGGGCCAGGCACTGCAACCACAGTCCGACTACCAACCAGACCGAGGTCTTGAATCCATCCCCGTAATTCGTCTCCGACCCCGACTGGGTCAGTCATGGTGCCCGCTTCAACCAGCCCGGGCGGCATCCTGATGCTCTGAAATCCAATCAATTTAGTATCCCGGCGTCTATTTCTTACCCAGGCCAGCCGGGCTTGGCCGCTGGCGAAATCCAGCCCGGCATCCCAATGGCGTTTGAACATTTATTTCACCTCCCGCCCATCCTGTCCAAAGCCATATGCTAAAACGTCTTGCCTTGGATGGATAGACAAAAACAAGTCCAAAGTCTGTGGTACTCATCTGAACAAGCGTCTTCCCAGCACGAGTGATGGAAACATCCCTAGGGTCATCGCAATGATTTTTCCCTATTTAAAAATGTACTGGTAAGAACTTATCTGTCCTCGGTCTAGATAGACCCGGGGGACAAATTCCAGCTCTCCATCCTCCCGGATGGTTTCATAACCACCCGAAAAGCCATAAGTCGCCTCTACCTCCACCGTTCTGCCGGCACCGCGGTAATCGGCTGAGACGGTAAAGCCATAGACGCACTGTTTGGGCTCAGTGCCAGTCTCGCTGATCTTGACCACTGGCCCAAATACTGCCTGGCATTCCTGGAGCCCGATATCCAGTCCGGTATTTCCGCAGACCAGCTGCAAGGGGAGTTCACGCGCATCCAGATATTCTGACTGATTCAATTCCCAATAGATGGACTCCAACCCCCATTCCACCGCACCATCGGCACCCTGCTGGGCCTGTTGAAGGCTACCGTCCCAACGGCTGCTCCGGAATTCCAGGATCCCGGTGGTGAGGAGCGAAAGCGCCAGGATACCCGTGATGACGAAGACCATCAGCGTCACTATCATCAGGCTTCCCCTCTCCCTTGCGCGATTCATCTTGGTCATCATCTATCTTTCCTTCTTCCCGTCCCTGGACCGCGTCATAACCGGGTGTTTACTGCAGTGGTCAAGGTGCGGCAGCCACTGCCTTCCCCGCTGCTTACGGTGATTACTACCAGTTTCCCGCTGCCGCAAAAAGTCGCTGCGCTGACGTTGTCGGCGATAGGGATGGTAGTCGTCCCCTTTTTGGTGGTCAAACGCCGGTATAACGTGGCATTTTGATGATAAAACCTTATCTCCTGGTCGGTGCCGGTAAGATGCAAAACCGATCCATCGGCAGATATTTGTACGCTGGCAGCACTGCAAACATCGGCCTTTATCTGTTCCATTGCGGTGCGAACAGTATACTGGCGGTCGGTTACCGCTGTTAACCCTACATAGCCCTTGGCCGCCGAATCATAGAAGGCCATCAGACCGGTCACCAATAAGGAGGCCAGGGCCAGTGCGGCCAGAACCTCGACCAGAGTCGCACCTTGTTGAGCCCTGAACAAATGCCTTACCTCCCTTCCTTCCGTATCAAGGTATCCAGGCGCACCTCTCGGTCGGTCTCTCCCATGTTCCATTGAACAATAACCGAAACCTCATATAGATTGGGGCTATCCGCTAACGGGGTCATCTCGATGATCGGACTTTCCCAGTCGCTGCCCGACGGTACTCCGGCAAAGCCTAGTTCTTCAGGCGAGCATCCATGGTTGGCCTCATCCAGCAAGCCGGGTTGGGCTCGCAGGCCCTCCAGAACCGCGAAACTATAGTTGGTCGCCACGGTTTCCTGCCAGGAAATCCGAGCCCATGCCGAAACCGGTGCGTATGCAGCCAGGAGGCTCCCCGCCATCAATGCCATGATGGCCATGACGGCCAGCACTTCTAACAAGGACTGTCCTTGTTCCCCACGGGCTGATGAAAGAGCATGCATATCTGGTGTCCTTCCAAATCCAAGTAGATGGCGAAACGATTCTCAAATATAGTAGCGTTCATGATTGGGATGCAAACAGGCTCACCAAGAGACAAGATGGCTCCTATTTCCACAATGGGAGCAACCCGCAGCAGGTTGGAAATTCCCAATGCTCATGATGAGGGCATACCGCAGGGGGTGAGATGGTCTCTATGTCCATAACGGTGACCACCCGTGCAGGCCAAAACAGGAAAGAATCAATACAGGGAAAGGTAAAAATCGATCAGCTGCTGGCCGTAAACCAACACCAACCAGGCGCCCAGTGAGAGGAAAGGTCCGAATTTGATGGCGCTCTTGCGGGTAGCTTTTCGGCTTATCAATAAGGCTGCAGCCCAGCCTCCCCCCAGCAGGGAGGAAAGGAACAGAGCCAGCAGCGATGCCGGGAACCCCAGGAAGGACCCGATGGCAGCCGCCATCTTCACATCTCCTCCACCCATCCCTCCTCTGGAGATGAGGGCGGTGGCCAGCATAAAGGAACCGTATACCAATAGGCCGATAAGCGAGGACTTGGGCCCGATGGTGACCATCGACAGGACCAGTCCGGCAAGCATACCCGAATAGGTTAGCCTATCCGGGATGATGCCGTTCTCGATATCAATAAAGGCGGCGGTTATCAAGAAACCGGTAAAGATCCAACCCGCCAGGGTCTGCCCGCCCGCTCCCCATTCCAAATAGATCAACAGGAAGCTGACGGCGGTGATTAGCTCTACCACCGGGTAGCGCATGGAGATAGGATTCCTGCAATAGCGGCACCGGCCACCCAGGACAAGGTAACTGACCAGGGGGAACAGGTCCCGGACGGTGAGCCGGGTCCCGCACTGAGGGCAGTGACTCCCCGGCCACAGCAGAGATTCCCTCCTGGGCATCCTATGTATCACCACATTTAGAAAAGACCCGATCAACAATGATGCGATCAGTACCAGTATCTTTATTATTAGCATGCCAACCTCTTGACGTCAGATAATATATTTAATCCTTTACGGCCCTGCTGTGCCATCACTGAGTTCAAACAAGACACCTTCTGTGAGCGTCTGCTCAATTTGGTCGTATTTACCCACCGTGGGGGTCCAGCTCACCTCATAGGGATCGTTTCCCCCGCCGGTTAACGCGAAAACTCCCCCAGAAGTAGGCGTTTTATCGGGCTCGAAATAGTCTGCGCTTAGATCTCCCAGATCTGTTACCCGTTCTCCTGCACTGGTCTCCTGGATGCGGGCCGCACTCACCATTCCGGCCGCTGTCACCCCATCGGACTTGACCTTGGACTCGTTTAATACCCCATTATAC
>LSQX01248829.1_pt1 | contig 17420 bp, 15 predicted proteins | sample 654561 | NCBI WGS metagenome assembly LSQX01 (sample SAMN04489861, study PRJNA283612) | anaerobic digester metagenome | isolation source: 4 biogas reactors fed with cattle manure at either 37C or 55C with and... | place: Denmark: Kongens Lyngby | collected 2014
TCCAGACGGTGTTGTCATACCCGAAGTCATAATCCGTCAGCATCGTGCCCAACGTGCCGGTTGTGTAGTCGTAATACTCCTTCGTCAACAGATTACCGCCCGCATCATACGCGTAAACGATACTGTCACCCGACTGCGCGTTGTCCTCACGGACAAGCTGGTTCAGACCGTCGTACGTGTATTTGGCGATAAGCTGCTGATCCTGCGTTATTGTTTCAATGTTTCCGTTGTCGTCATAGGTGTATTCGAGCGTGCCGTAGTCGTCGGTGACTAATCCGTTGCTCACCCTCTCGTAGGTGAGCGAACTGACGGTCTGCGTATCGTTCCCGCCGACAGTCTCATACTCGTAAGATTTGCGAACCTGCTCTGTCGGCGCGCTCGCCTTCATCGTGTGCGTCGTGTTGTCAAGGCGGTTCAGTCCGGCATACTCATAATCGATTTCGGAATTGTCGGCAGACGCCAATAAGATGCTCTCCGGCTTGTTGTCGGCGGTATAGGTGTACTCCGCGTCAAATAACACATCACCGTCCTTTGTTATCTTCTGACCGGTCAGGTTGCCCGCATTGTCGTAATTCAGCCTTGAGCGGGTGGTATCGCTCGAGATGATGCCTATCAGGCGGTTATACAGGTCATATTCATACGACCATGTCTTATCGTTAACGTTGTCGCCGATTTTTACGACTTGATTGCGGTCATTGTAAGTGTAGGTAAAGTCTTCCACACCATTATAACTCACTCCGGTCAATCGGTCAAGTGAATCATAATCCGCTTCATAATAATCTCCGTTTGCGTAATCGACGCGGCTTAATGTGCTGTTGTCGTTGTAGGTGTTTTCGACAAGCTCCTGCGTGCCTACGCTTGACGAGACCACGCGGCCGAAATCGTCGCGCTCATACGAGTACGTCATTCCATTTCGCGTTATCGTGCTTAAAGCGTCGTCCTCATACCCATAGCTCGTAGTCATTGTCGTGCTTCCGGTACCGGATGTTGAAAGAAGCTCGTCCGTGTACTGGTCGTAGGTATATGATATCGTATTGTTTTCGGGATCGGTCTCGGATAGCTTTATGCCCTTAGTCGTATTGTAGGTATATGACGTCGTTTCGCCGCGCTCGTTTGTTTCGGACGCCACATAGTTGTAGTCATTGGTATAGGTCGTCGAAACACTTGTAGAATAGGCTCCGCTGTCGCTGGACACGGTAATCTCGGACGGCAGACCGTAGCTTGTATAGGTGTATTCGGTCACTATTCCGTCGTTTGTCTCGTCTCCGTCTTTTGTGACTGTCTCAATTATATTGTGGTCGATGTCATAGGTATAGTCCACGCTGCTGAGAAACGCGCCTTTTCTTTTGGTTGTAATATTCGTCACATATGTACTTGTGCTGTTTTCGTAGGTGTAGGCGGTCTTTTCATCCTTTCCGTTTGAAATCTCAGTCAGCCTGCCGGAATCGTCATATTCGTAAATACTGCCGCAGCTGCCTTTATATACCGCCACCTTGTTGAACTTGGCCGTATTTTGCTGGTAGGCGTAGACAAGATGAAGCATAATTGTATATTGATATTGATCAAATGTAATCGTTTTAAAACATGTTTGTCTGCCTTTTATATCTTTGTCAAAAGGAACATATTCATACACCGATTCATTTTCGATATCGTCATAGTATTCAACGATCGCCCCAAAAAGACTGTCGTCGGAATTGCTGCCGCACGCGTTTGCTTCCGCTTCAACGCCTAACGTTATGCTTTCTCCCGGTAAAACGTTTACCGGTATTTGCTGACTAAACATTTTGACTTCCTGCGGGTCGCCGTTTAGGACAAACGCATCGTCACCATTAGTAGATACAATTTTGTCAACTGAAGAGTCTCCGCTTTCTAACGCCCATGCATCCGAAAAATGATCAAAACACGGATCTATGACATAATTATATAGATTTGACGCTGAACCTTTTTCAAGCTGCGCGTTGTCAAAGTAGGCTATACCAACAGCGTTTTCAATTCCGCAGCAAATAAGAAAATTATACGTATTTGCGGGAGCAATAAAAGTATGTGTATATCTTGTCCAGTCACTTCCCTCAGCAATATAAGCCCCCTTATCTTCAACCCAATCAAAATTTTCGTCGTTGTAACCAAGACCGATCCATGCGCCTCCTTCTCCGTTAACCTCTAACGGTTCAGGTATTTTTACGTCGACCGACAAGGTATATGTTTCACCCTCGTCTAAGTATACAAACTGACTATAAGACCAATTATCATCCGCTACTTCATTTTCAACCCTCATGCAGTCGTTTTCGACCCAAATGTCGTTTTCAAGCTCATAGCTTTCATCGTAGTATTCATCGTAACCTATATCCCAGTTATTATAGACCGATAAGGTGGTTCTTTCGAAATGATGATTAAACAAAAAGTTGTCTGAAAATGTTATCAGGTCTGTTGCCGACGCCACCTTATTATTCTTGTTCGCGGTATCGTAAGTATAGTAGCTTGTCGACACAATGCGGTCATCCTGATCCCATATGTTAACCGTTCTCCCTGCGCTGTCAAATATAAAGGTGTTTGTCTTGTCGAAATCGTCAGTTACGATTGTTTTACCGGTTTCATAGGTGAAGTCAAGGCTGTTAACAGTCTCGCGCAAGCTTCCTGACAGCTTGCCTCGTTTTTCCGCTGTTATAATACGCTTGACGCCGGTGCTCGTATAGGTTAGCTGCAGGTCAGACGTGTCAAACGCCGTAATCGCGGAGATATCGTTGCCTGAGTAAGAGAATTCGGTGGTATTTCCGTCCGGGTACTCTATCTCTGTAAGCTTGCCCGAATCATATGTAAAGCTTGTCACCCTTCCGGCAGGGTCGGTTATTGAAGTCAGATAATTATTTGTATCATAGGCTAATGTTGCAGTCCGCCCTGCCGGGTCGGCTACCGAGGTGATTTTGTTGTCTGTGTAAGTAAACGTCTGAATGTTTCCGTTAGCATCCTCAATCTCGTATAGTAGATACATAGATAACCCGGGAAAATACTGATACCTTTTTATATTGCCCTTGCTGTCGGTTATCGTATATGTGCTTCCGGAAGATGTAAGTACAATTGACTCATCAAACTCATAGTGGTAGACTCCATCCGTTTCTATGAAATAATGAACCGTACCGTCGCCGTCAACCAGTTTATAATGGTAAGCAGAACCGATGGTACCATAAGGAACGGAAGTCAATCGCTCCACAATATTCAATCTGAAGCCGGCACCGAAATTCATAATGCTGTTGATACTTGCCAGTTCCTCCTTATTGGTCGTGTAGACATGGCTGATATTTAACGGCATACGGTTGCCGCTCAGGTTTATGTCATTATGGACGTATGTCAGCGAGCCGTTGTTGTGGTTAATATGCGCTGTGCCGCGTCCAAGACCAACGCTTTCATATGTCCAGTATGATTCAAGACCTGTATTGTTTGAGTATACTATTTTTAAATTTGGGTAAGAACCTGAGGCATTTTCTGATGAATATATTAACGACCGTTTTGTAACATTTTCATCAGAAAAGGCCATCAAAAAACCGTTATTTATGCCACCATCATACCAGTATTTTGTCAATTGGGTTATATTAAAATGATAGTACATTCCTCTAGTTCTTTCATAAAGGTCAAAATCATGAACAGTCATTGAAGAGCAACCATTTGAACTTGTAGAAACAGGCTGATTACTCCATGTTATCGTGCTCGGATTCCATTGTGAACAACCGGATAAATCATAGAGATTAAGGTATATATTGTCGTACGTCAAAAAGTTCATATAGTCATACTGGTAAACTCTGAAAGTACTCTCCGTCACCACACTGTCTTGAGGCAGTGTCGGTATGTCAAGCTTAAAATACAAACGAGATAAGCTGTTTAAATTTCTGCCAACGTTTAAAGTTGTATCAGAGTTATAATTAGTATGGGGATTGTTAGATTTAACCTCTGTATCGTGAACCGCGCTTCTTTCCAGAGCACTGGTCAGGGTCGGGTCAATGACTACGGGGAACGCTCTTTCCTCATCATTAATCCAGCTTTCGTCCGCGGTAACCGTCAGGGTATACATTTCACCGTTCGGAACAACGCCTATGCTGACATCATAGTTATAAACGCCGTTTGCGTCATACATATAAGGTGCCTGAATGGCGAAAGCCTTCTTAACGACTTTGCCCTCTTCATCTTTTTCAACAAGGTCGATTGAACCGTCCTCCTGCTTAACCGGCACAAGTTCGCCGAAATCCATGTCAAATTTATAGCTGTATACGCTCTGCTTGCTGTTTATGACGATGTTTTCCTTGACCTTTGTTGGCGTAACAATGTACTCAATGTCAGCGCCCGGGAATACATCCGTATAGGTGACCGCCGAGGTAGTGTTTTCAACTGCAGTCGGGTCTTTGGCTTCAAATTTTACCGGTTCCTTTTCGCTTCCGATACCGGGAAGAGATGTCTCTTCCGCCGCATCCTGAAGCTCCTTGAAGCTCTCAGGGGTGTTCTCTTTGTTCATTGTTTTGCTTGACGCAAGCGCTTCGACATCTTTAACCGTAGCTTCGCTCTGAAGCTTAACGCCGCTGTTTTTGCTGCTGACGCCGAAGCCTACCGTATAACCGTCCGATGTGAGCGATATTTTCTGTCCGCCCGAAAAATCCTGAGGTATGCTGACCGGCATTGAGCTTGCCTTGTTTACGTACGTCTCTTTGCCCGTTGCGCTGAGCTTCTTATCGGAAAGCGAAAGTGTGTTGTCAATCTCTTTCCACTCTCCGTTTGCCTTGTAATGCACAGGCTCGCCGTATACCGCCGCGACATATGAGCCGTCCGCACGCCGGAAATGCTTGACAGACTCTTCCCTGCGCTCTTCAATCTCGCCGATAATCTCGGGTGCCTCCTCTTTTTCCACTTTTGATGATTCAATAATTGAATCAATATCAATTTCTGTATCGTCCGTGCTTGCATTTTCGCGTCCTTCCGTTACAGACTCTTGTGTAACGCTCTCAGTTTCGGTTTCGGCCGCTATAACCGACATCGGAATCGTTTGTACTACAAATAATACCGCTAATAATACCGCTAAACATTTCTTGAATTTCATTTTTGTTTACTCCTCTCCATTTTTAACAACCGTGTTTTTTACCATGCACCGCGAAAGCCAGTTTTACATGCAACCACCCCTTTATCTATTATTACTAATTCTATTTTATTCGATTTTATCTTGAATAAGTATTGGATATCGTATCAATAATTGTTGGTTTTTGTTGCATAAAAAGTTGAAGTGCTAATTGCTTGCTGCAAATATAATATACAATGGCAATAAATAATTTCAACAATCAGCGCAAAAGTGTCGTGATATTACGCAAAAGTGATTAAAACCGACATGTTCTTATTTAATTAAATCGTAATTGCAGTTAAAATGACATGTCAGCGGTCGGCTCTGCTGATGAGCCAAAATACCCGCGCGGCGAACTTCAAGAAGGTCGTCGCGCGGGACTTTAACGGCATGTTGTCGCCGAGAGGGAGACAGGTGGCAGTTAGCCTCTCCGCAAGCTGTTACTTCACCCACATAAAACAAAAAAGGCTCGTAACCGGAAGAAACATTTCTTCACGGCTTCGAGCCTTTTCTTATTGCGCTATGATAATTTTGAAAACCTCACGCCCGTCGCAACAGTGAAAGACTTATCGCCTCCGCTGCCGCCTCATCCACTTTTCTTATGGCGTGGGTATAAATGTTCATCGTCGTCGACATATCGGCGTGACCGAGGCGATTTGAAACGGTGCGGATATCTGTTCCCGCAGCAATGAGCAGCGACGCGTTCGTGTGCCTCAAGCCGTGAATTGTGACAGGCGGAAGGTTATACCGGTTGACGATTTCCTTCAGGTATCGTGTAAGGGAATCGGGATTTATGGGCAGCCCGTTTCGTTGCGTGAATACCTTTCCGGTGTCTATCCACTCCTCTGCTTTCAGCCGGTCAACGCTCTGCTGAAGTTTGTGTTCCTTCAACACCTCGACTACCTCGAATGGAACCTTAATAATTCTTTTCGAAGAAGCGTTCTTTGTTTCATCCTCCACAATACCGGTTTTGGGCGTGTATTGCTCGGTTTTGTTGATATCAATCATTCCCGTCTCAAGATTGACGTCGTTCCAAGTCAGCCCGCAAAGCTCACCGCGTCTCATGCCGGAATACAGCAGGGTCACAATTGACGCGCGGTGAGCGACATTTTCATTCTCAAGACATTCAAGCAAGCGCATAGCGTCTTCGGGTTCAAGGTATTTTGCTTCCTTTTTTCCTGCTTTCGGAGCTTTCACTCTCTGACATGGATTTGAGTCAATTATCTGCCATTGATATGCCGTGGCAAATATCGTTGATAGAACCCGGTGATATGAAAGCTTTGTGTCAGCCGACAAGGGTTTTACCGCATGAACCGGCGCAAAAAGTGTTTTGAAATCGCAACCCAAAGCAGTGCAGAGCTTTACGGCATTTCCCTCCTGTATATTACTGCCCTTGCAAAGATTTGTAATTGAGCATCTCGATACACCGCTTGCATTGCACAGTGCCGACTTAGTCATTTTGCGTGTTTTCAGGTATTTTGTGAAATCCACCTTAGCTTTATATCTTGTAGGAATGTTAGGCATTACTTTGTTTAGGTCGGTATAAAACTTGACAATTTGAAACGGTTGGATTTCGCACATTTTCTTATTCCCGAAAGCAACATTAATACGCTTAAGACAGTTTTCATAATTTCTGATGGTGTGGCTGCGAAGATTAGGTCGGCAGTATGTTTCCATCCAGCGGTCAGCGAACTCCGAGAAGCGCACTGTTCTGTCGAGTGAAGTGCCCAGCATAACCTCACGCTCAAAATCAACCTTTAGCCGTTCAAGCTCTTTTTCTATTTGCGTCGGTGTCATTCCCGGTTCAGGATGCCATGTTTTAGACCTTATGATTTGTTTGCCGTTGTTATCGTATCCGGATGAAACGCGAATACGATAAGAATTGCCGTTTTGCAACACTGATGCCATACAACATCCTCCCTTCTGTAGTGCTTGTTTGTAGTAACATATTTGCTCAATAAAGACTATATATCAAGTCTTTATTGGAAAATTAATTGATAAATATCTTCAATTAAACTATAGCTATTTCTTCGGTATTTTGAGCTTCTGCCCTGTATACAGCACATTGGACTTCAGCCCGTTCAGCTTGACGATTTCAGTGTACCGCGAGCCTTTGCCGAGATGCTTTTGAGCAATTGCCCACAGCGTATCGCCGTGCTTTACGGTATGAATGCGATAGTTTGCTGGCGGTGAATCCACCGTTGGTGCTGTCATCACAACTGAAAGCTGACGGTAATATATCTTAACCATTGTAAGGAAAGTGTTCCAGTGCGGCAGTATGTACTGCGGGCAGTTCTTTGCGGGATAGAAATACTTATGGGTGTAAATATCGGTTGCCGGGTCAAGCTTGTACTTGTTACAAAGATGTGCCACGAGTTTTGCGGCGGTGTCCTCCGAGCCTTTGCGGTTGCCGATACACTCGATGGCGATGGTGTCGAGATTGCCGCCGATTGTGCTGCCGTCCTTGCGCTGTGACTTTCGTCTGGAAGAACCGTCGGCTGCGTGCCAACCGCGCTCATCCTCACGGAGGTTCTGCCAGATTTCATCATCCCAAACATAAAAATGGACGACAACTCCGGCCATGTTGCCGTTGAAAGTCGCCCTGGTATACTGCTCTGCGGCGTTCGTGCCTGAAGCCGCTTTGATGTCCCCCGTGTTGTGGACGGTTATGCCCTTTGGTTTGCCCGTACCGTTATTGAGCTTGGCGCAGGGTTTCATCTTCGAGCCCTTCTTGCACCAAGAAGCCACATCCTTGGTTGCTCTCATAGAATCCGGGATGATTTTCTGCTTGATTGTCAGACCGTTTGGTGTTGATATAATCTTGTCGGGTTTGAGAAACTCCATGTTATTCTGTCTCCTTCCTTTTGCCGTCCTGTTTAAAGTTGATGTTGAACTCCGCCACGCAGGACTCGATGAGCATATCCAGCTCGATGTCTGCAATGTCGATGCCCTTAATCGCGAGCATAGAGACAATGTTCTGCTTTGCCTTTTTCAGCTTTTCGGAGCCTTTAAGCCCTTTGTAAAGCTGTTCGACCGCCTTGACGCACGTTTCGGCTGCCTGTCGCTTTGTGTCGTCCTCGGTGTGCTTCTCGTAGATTTTCTTGACCTGAGCGCCGAGGAATCCTGCGATTGCTGTCAGTACGGCGTAGACGATGACCATGCCGTACTGCGAGATGAAGTCTGTGAAAAATTCCATTCTAAAAACTCCTTTTGTTAATTATTTCTTGCCATTCTGACAAATAGCGAGTATAATTGGATATATAAAAAACCAGACCGCCGAATGGCAGTCTGAAATAAATAGATTGTTGAGAAAATGACATGATAGAACATAAATATGAGATTACAACAATAAATGATAAGGAAGGCTGGATTTACATAAACGATGCCGCGGATGACTTGTGCTTTGAAGAGCCGGACAGCTTTATACATTTGGTTAGACTATTTAAAGAAAGATTTGGCGGCACAGTAACGGAAACAGGGGACGTGCAATACATTGTATCTGGTATGCCGATGCGTCTTGTTTTTCAATGGGATGACTTGTTTGGAATCGTAATTATTGTTGATAAACCAGAGGATATCAATCAAGCCCTTGAACTGATAAAAACGGTATTAAAAATCGGACAGACCTAAGATGTTTGCATAAAAAAGTGAGAAACCCCCGACCGATGCCGCCTGACCGAACGTGCCGTACCAGTAAGGCTTACCGAGCTATGCTGCGGCGTACAGCACAAGACCTGTGCTGGGAAAGCCCGCGATTGCCGTCAGTACGGCGTAGACGATAACCATGCCGTACTGCGAGATGAAGTCTGTGATAAATTCCATTCTAAAAACTCCTTTTCATTACTTTTTTCTTGCCATTCTGACAATTGGAGAGTATAATTGGATATATAAAAAACAGACCGCCGGATGGCAGTCTGAAAAACCTTATATAATTGCAATCAAAAAACACTTATGTTGTGAGGTTGAAAATGATTATTTTTATTGACTTGGAAAATGTGCATAATGGCGGTTTTAACGGTATTGAGCAACTCGATGAAGAAGATAAGCTGTTGATTTTCTATTCCGAAAATTCAAGCAACATATCTATTGCGACACATCGAAAGATTGAAGAATCAAAAGCCGGTAAAGAGTACTTTTCGGTTAAAGCAGGAGGAAATAATGCGCTTGATTTTCAACTTGTTACATATCTTGGCTATTTGCTCGCATTAGACAAAAAATCTGAGTATTACATTATAAGTAATGATACCGGCTTTGATTATGCAATAGATTTCTGGAAAAGACGAAATATAAAAATTGTCCGCTGTATGGATTTATCACGAACGCCACAAGAAAACATAGAGGTTGAGATAAAACGATTATTTCCTGAGTATAAAAATGATATCGGTAAAATAGTGGGTATTATTAACAAATACAAAACTAAATCCGGCATAAATACAGCTTTGGTTAAGGAATTCGGATCAGAAAAAACAGGTGTAATATACAAGGGAATAAAGCCTTATATAAAAGGTAAGAAGGGCAAATAACGCTGTATGGTAAACGCGCGTGTTTTCTTTGTACTCGAAAAATTGCTTTATCACAGCCGGTATTTTTCAATACAAATTCTTTATCCCCTGTTCCGTCAAAAAGTCCTTCTGCTCCTGCCGTACCTCACGGGCGAACGCGAGGGCTTTTTCCGTCTCGCCGTTGCATTTGCCGCTCTGGAGCGCTAGCGCGGCGGCTTCACCCAAAGCGATGGACGCCCCGACGCTCCGAACGAGCAGAACCTCGTTTTTCTCCCGCGCCTTTTCACGCGCGTCCTGCTGCTTTTCACGTCTGTCGATTCTTGCCTTGAGCAGACCGAAGCAAAGAGCCGTTACGGCGGACGGAATGCCGAGGTAAGCAAGTGTGGTGAAAATGTTACCGTTCATCGGATACCGCCTCCATTTCAAGTAGTTGCTTTAATGCCTGCTCCGCGCCGAGAATCGCGTTGAGCTGGGCGAGCGCCTGCTCCTTCTGCGCCGCGAGCTCGGCAAGTTTTGCCTTGATTCTTTCCTCCATTAAAACACCCCTTTAACCATCAGCATTATCAGCCTCACAAGCCACCCGAAAACAGGATTGCACATAGGCAATAGCCACCATGATATTTCGTAAATCATTCCGAAAGACCTCCTTAAATCAGTTCAACGTCACCCAGCTTGTCATCGGCCTCCGCTCTGGTTTTAAACCATGTGACGCCGAAGTCCGTCACGGGATAATCGGCAAGCAGACCGTAAAAGCTGTTTCTTATCAGCAGGTGGTAGTAATACTTCTGTGTGTCCGCGTTATACTGCGTGAACACATTCTCGATGACGCCCTCCAGCACCTGCGCGTTTTTGTAGATGAAATATACCGTGTCGTCCTGTTTGATATCCGGCGGCATCAGCTCGCCGCTTTCAATCAAGTCCTCGATAATCCCGAGACGCTCGATAGCTTCATCTGTCGTAATTTCTGCTTTCGGTTCGTACGAGCCCTCCGAAAATACCGTGAATCTCTCCATGAAACAACACTCCCTTTACAAAAAAGCAACGGACACGGTTTCCCGTGCCCGTGCTTGTTTTTTTGTTTATCCCTGTTACCATCCGAGGGCAGCTCTGACCGAATGCCCGTTGATATATACGTCGTTTGTGAAATAGCCGTTATAAAACCGTTTGGAACTGCTGCCGAGGCTTGCGCTGTTGTCCCACATCGGAATCACATCCGCCGTCGGCTGTATGGTTGTTCCCCACAGAGACAGCGGCTTGGCCTGTACGCCGAACGCTACGGTGCCGTTGTAGTACTGCATAACGGTCGCCGTTGACGAGCCCCCGATGTTCATATTTATTGCAGTACAGTCCTCAATGTATGTAATGTGCGCCGTGTACCAGCGATTAGATGAATTGCCGAGTGAATATGCGTTACTTGTGGAAGGCAGGACGCCGCCGCAGGTTATATCGCTGCTCTGAGCGTAGATTGCGCCGCAATTGATATTGTTGCAGTCGAGCGTACCGGATATGTATAAACCCTTCCATCTGTATGACGAGCTTCCGAGGTCGACGCTGTTCCCGGCGTAAGGAGTGAACTCGCTTCCGTATACGCGCAGCGGTTTGCTCTGGACGCCGACGCAGACGGCGCTGTTGTAATATTGCAGGACGGCGTTTGCAGAACTCCCGCCGCAGTACAGGGCGATTCCGCTGCCGTCTTTGAAATTCAGATTCCCTAAAATGTCGGTAAATATCGTAGTTCCTTCACCGGCAAATTTGGCGAGCGCGGTGAAGCCGCCTGTGCTGCTGTTTCTTTTTGCAATGGTGACGCCCTTGACGTTTGACAGGTCCGAGCAGTACAGCGTTTCATGAAGCGTCGAGCCGCTGCCCGTCGGCACAAGCCCGCCGATAAGCGAGGTTGAGTTGCCGAGGTACTGCCGGATACTTCCGTTTGCAATCGTGGTTTTGTAAGCGTCTGTGCCTATTTCAATCGAACCGCCGACAATCTCGGCTTTCGCTGTGTGGATAACGCCGCTTTCAAGGTTGAAGTATGACAAGCCGTCCGCGGATGAGAGAATACCCGCGTTAATAATGTTTGCCGTGAGTGTGCCTGTTGTAATGAAATCGGCTACAATGGCGCCGTTCATGGTGATTGCCGTGCTGAACGGGCCCGAATAGCCATTTGAGGAATACCCCAAACCGCCGACATTCCACCGCCAGACCTTTGTCGCGGTGTTTATGTCGGCACTGTTCATCACAAGAAGCTCCTGCGGATTGAGCGGCGGGTTCAGCACGACATAGCCGCCGCTGTTGCCGGTGATGGCGTTCGTCGCGTCGTCGATTGCCTGCAGGTACGCCTGTGTTATCGCGGAAACGTCGGTGTTTTTGATCGCTTTGATGGCGTCCTCAAGCTGTTTCGTCGTCTGCTTCAGGGTGTCGGCAAAGTTTGCCTTTGCAGAACCGAGCTCGATTTTCTGATACCGTTCGCCGAGCGTATCGTAAACCGTCTTGATGACCTGCGCCTTGACGTCAATGCCGAGCCCCGCATGGCGGACGGTGACCCAGTCACACAGCGACACCTTTTCGAGTGCTGCGAAGGAAGCATACTCCGGCGACTGCCATAAATGAATGAAACTCACCGTCATGCTAATTGTCGGTGAGTTAATGTCGTTTCCGGAGAGCCACGCGGTTGCTTTATTGCGGAGTGCCGCTTCGGCATCATCATGGGTGTCATACTGCAGTATGTGTACATTATCATAGCCTTCAACCTTGTCAATCGAACCGCAATCCTCTTGAAGCGCTTCATTCGAATAAGTCTCGACGATCAGCCTTTTTAATTGCTGACTTTCATTTTCTCCGCTTTTCAGGCAGTGTTCACTGTTGTCAGCGTTATTGACCTCGTATTCGTTAAGCAAATCAAACAAAAGAGTTGAATATTCCTCAAAGCTTATCCTATTATCCACATTCTCGACTGCATTCGTTTCTATTGATAAATATCCGGTAAAGCAGAGAGATAGTGAAGCAACGATAAATAACGCGGCAAATTTTTTTAAATGCTTCATTTTTACACACCCGATATTTTATATATTATGTGTTTGTAATAATAAGTCTTATGTAGGAAATCAGTACCAAATCCAACCGAAAAGCAGAACTTTAATCAACCATTGCCACCAAAGGTAGTTTACCGTGACATAGCAGTTAGATACTTGTCCGTCGCTAGTCACAATCGACACATACGCTTCACCTCTTCCCGTTGCCTGAAGCTCGCCATCAGCGTTGATTATGGCAACCCTTTTATTTGTCGTTGCCCATTTAATAATTTCTACATTTTCTGTAATACTTGACTTTTCCCTATGAATTAGCACATATTCTTTATTTATTTTCTCTTTTTCAGGGTTTTGAGGGTTCTGACGGAATGAAGGATAACTGCCTTCTGCCGATATCATCCATATGTTATTGAAATCAAAGCCCTCAAATGAGGTTTGACTTTTCATCTGTAAATCTGTCAGTGACTTTACATTAAATATTGCTTCTTCTTTTATTTCCTCATTTCCAACAGGCCCATCAACACCGTTAATATAATATGAATCTATGAGAAATGCATCATACTGAGGCTGCAGTATTTTTCTGCTATAATTTGTCGCCGGCATTGGCATTTGTTCGTTAAAGGCTGTATATCCTGCAAGTCCTCCCACATTATAATAATAATCTTCAAGCTTAGGCAGAGTGACGTTAATTTTTCCGGAATTATACGATGTCATAATTGTATTTGATCTGCCTATCAGACCTCCTACAAAAATAAAAGTTGTTCCATCAACGTCAATATCGCCTGAGTTATAGCAGTTGTTAATTTGTTTTGAGCTACCTGAAATTCCACCAATTTGTTCTGCGTCTGCGTTAAATCCCTCAGTAGTTATTGTTCCGGTATTGTAACAAAGTTCGATATACCAAGATGATCCAGCGATACCACCAGCATAAATATAGTCGTTCAAATTTAACATGTTTATTTTTCCCATATTGTAACAATTATATATCCTCGTAGACGAACCGCAAATACCGCCTACATAAGCATAGGTATAATTAGAGTAGACCGTAATATCTCCGCTATTGTAGCAATTATCAAGCTGGGTTCCATTTCCGACAATGCTCCCGACAAATATATCGCCATATAGTTGCGTTGACGATACACTGACCTGTGAATCTTCCATTCCTAGGTTTTTTATACTTCCGTTTTCGTTTTTTCCGAACAGCCCAACAAAAAGATCATTATTGTCGCTGGTCTTTTTGATGTCTATCTTCATGTTTCTCACAGCATACCCATTGCCGTCAAATATCCCCTTGAATGTGTTTGCCGTGCTGTTTCCAATAGGTTCCCAGTTTTCAAACACGGCTAAATCAATATCATTCATGAGGATATAATGATCAGTCATGCCGTTGCGGATGTTGTTCAGATCGTCCGGCGTGTATATTCCGACGTATCCATCCGGCACGGTTGTCTGACGCTCAACCTGCTGTATAAAATTATAATGAACCCCTTGCCCTTCTTCCTGTGAAATTGCGTAGGTATTCAAAGGCAACGTAAGTCCCATAAAAGACAGCAATAGGATTAACAATGATTTTTTTAATAATTTTTTCATCAACACCAACCCCAGTCGTTGAATATTGCCATTCATAAAATCTATCGGTTTTATTTGTCAGTATCACAACGCCGATTGATTTTATTAAGAGCTGTGGATATTATAACACAAAGTTAAATTTAGATAAAAAATTATTCTCCCGCTTCCGGTTCAATTCCCCACATCGGGTCCTCCGCCACACTAATATATGTTATTTTTGCCGACTCATCTTTCCCGTCGGCAACGATCTGAAATTGGTTTTTATTTGAAAACGTATAAACATAATAAAAACCGATATAATCTGTCTTCAATTCGGCGTCACCATATAGCTCTTTCATCTTTTTCACATCGTCGCCGACCTTCAGACCTTTGCTTGTCTGCATAAGTAGGACTTCTCGTATTAGTCCATCCGAGTCTGCATAATAGGTTGTTCCGTCATTACATCTGATAATTTGTCCTTTCTCATTTGTATAAGATATTTTTAATTCATCGAGCTTTTTGACAAGAACGTTTATATCAGAGTGTATTGATATTTTGCCGGTACCATCTTCATTAGTCATAGATGCCAGTTTAGCGGAGACACTCACGGTCACTTCGGTTGAGGTATTTGTTTTGCTGTCTTCAATTGAATAACCGCTTGATCCTTCGGTTTGTACTGTTCCGATTTCGGTTAAATCCTCGCTTGTTATATCGCTATATGTGCTTGATTCTTCTCCGCTGTTACCACATGCTGTTAACAACACAAACATCAACAGTAATACAAACAGTATTATTTTTTTCATTCGTTTCTCCTCCAGTTAAAATCGGTAAAATCCCTTTATACTGCTGTAATTGTTCATATTATATGTTCGTTCGACGACCTCATCGCCCTTATTTCCTTCAACTGTGCTTAACTCCTTTGTTGATGAGTTATATCCGGTTACAATGCCGATATGATCTGTCTTTGTATTGCTTCCCGTTGGTTTCCAATACAACAAATCCCCTCGCTGCGGATTTTTTGTATCTACTGAAAAATAACCGCTCTTATCCATATTTATTGCTGCTGAAGCTCCACGTGTAACCTTGTCTGTTGAAATTTCAGCTTCCGTCGCACAGGCCGATACAAACGCAGCACACCATGCGCCTAAATAACTGCCGTCCAATAGATATCCATATTTTGTCCAATTATCACTTGTGGGAAAGTATATACGATCAGGTTTCCCCGGAGCATCATTTCCGTCCTTGTCTTTTCCGGTTCCGCACCGCTTTCCCTCATGATAACCAACCTGACTGAGTGCAAGCAAAACGAATTTCTCTTTTTCAGCTGTCGCGTCACCATAATCAAACGTTAACTGATCGTTTTTTCTAATGGCCTGTGTCCGAGCAACATATCCGTTTACGACGCCTTGGCCATCATTGTCTGACGGTTCAGGGTCATCAGGGTCTTCGGGATCCTCAGGGTCTGAAAGCAAAATATTAAATAGCCAGCCGAAGCAGATATAATAATAAATATAATATATGATTTTTACAAGGATGCTGTCATCTTCTTCGGGTTTTGGAATAGGTCCAACCGGCTCTTTAACACTTACTGTAGCAGATGCAGACAACAAGCCGTCTATGGAAGTTGCCGTAATTATTGCTATACCTTCGGATTTAGAAGTAACCAATCCTTTTGAATTAACAACAGCAATAGAAGGATTGTTAGTGCTCCAAATAACACATGTTTCTGCCGTACTTTCAGTATAATCATTAGACTGTCCAATCCAAAAAACATCCGCAAAAAGCTGAAGCGTTTTATCAGGCCATATCACAGTGCTACTAGGAGAAACTTCAATTGAAGTAATATTCTCTATCATGAATTCTTCCATAACTACAACTTGGCAAGTCAGGTAATAAAATTCGGAGGAATTTTTTGCGGTAATCGTTGCATATCCAACGGCTACTCCAGTGACGATACCACTTGAGTCTACTGTCGCAACAGACGTATCTGAACTCTCCCATATAATCGTTTCACTCGGTATACCCGTCATGAGATACAGGTGTCCGCTCGGCTTGGTTATTAATGCGTTTTCTGAAACGGCAAAGCTAGCAGAGTTAATAGCAGCACTTTGATTATTTATTGAAGCAGCCGAACTCATACCTTGATTAATACCAGTGCCGAATATCATAAGTAAAGCGAGAAAAACAGCTAACAGCTTTTTCATAGTTTTCATTTTACATCCTCTACTTTCATAATTTTATCTCATAATTGTATTTTTATAATTATAATTTTTTATTTTTACTATATTTTGTTTGAGTAAAGTCTCTATTCACAGTTTATTCTCCTGTATACATTTTAACAAGTTTCCACACACAGTTTTCCTTGACTGCTTCCATCTTGATTATGTATGGCTGCCAGTCTGGTTCGTGTACATTACCTTCAACATTGTTTAGAACAGCAACATCAAATTTACAATCATCACCTGTCTGATTGATATTGTCTATTTTGGAATTATCCCAATCTATAAAGTATCCGACGCTACCCAGCATCGACACGTTTTCATATAAAGCACCATTATGTTCAAAATACTGTGGATATCCTTCATACACATCAGTTTTTAGCTTTTTCTCTGCATATTCATACGAAAACAAATCCCTTATATATATTTCAAAATCTTTATATGTATTAAATTTGGGGTAGTTAACTTGGGCGACTGTTGCTTCATCTAAGATTTCAGAACTTCCCACTGTTGGCATCATATCAAGGTAAAATATGCTTTCAACACAACGTATGTTTTCTCTGACGAGGTAATTTAGCCTGTCAATTAAAGTTAAATCAATTATAGATGTGCTTTCGGTTGGTTCCTCGGTTTGTGATTCCGATGCGGATGATTGTAATACTTCCGAAACAGAAGCTTCATTTGTTATTGGAGAATTATCTTGAACGTTGGCGCATGAACACAATGCAAGAATCACTATTATGCAGGCAATTACTTTCTTCATTTTACATTCACCCTAATTTTATCAGTAATCTGAACATAAAAGAACAGCTTTTTAAGATTAAACGCTATAATAATATATTAATACAGAATAGCTTATCTGTCAACAAAAAACTTCCAAATATTCACATCGCCATTAACTTTTTTGGTAACCGCCCAATAACTCCGCGTAATTGGGCAGCAAAAAAAGGCCGCTCGAAGGCGACCTGGACAATAATTATTTAAATATGGCGCGTGAGATTCATAATTAATGTATGATCAGATCATCGCGGCA
>LSQX01345444.1_pt1 | contig 17418 bp, 13 predicted proteins | sample 654561 | NCBI WGS metagenome assembly LSQX01 (sample SAMN04489861, study PRJNA283612) | anaerobic digester metagenome | isolation source: 4 biogas reactors fed with cattle manure at either 37C or 55C with and... | place: Denmark: Kongens Lyngby | collected 2014
TTATCATACTGCCTCCAAATATATTTACTAACTTGCTGGTTTTAAAAATCGAGCAAATATTTAATTATGCTATTTTAACATGTTTTATGTTATTTTGCAATAAGAACATCTATAATTTTGGCAAAATGAATATTTATGCACGTTTTACAGTTTTAGCTTGAAATAAATTTACTTTACTATTATAATAATTTTATGTATGCACCAAAAAACAATAAAATAGGACTAATTTGCAAGCCCTCTAAGGGCGGAGCTTCACTTGGGTTAGAGAAAATTTCAATGGTGCTTTCTAAGCATAATATCGGCTTGGCAAGCTCACCCAAATATATCAGCAACCCCCTAGTAGTTTTTGCGGATATCGAAAAAAGCGACATTGATTTTGTTGTTGCGGTCGGCGGAGATGGCACAATGCTTATGGCATCGAAATACTCAAGCAACAAAGGCGTTCCCCTACTCGGAATAAACATGGGCAGAATAGGCTTTTTGAGTGAAATAGAGATAGACAATTTCGAGACTGCACTAATTAAAATGTATTCTGGCGATTATGTGCTAAACAAGCGAATGATGCTTAACAGCGTCGATTCAGGAAAAAGTTTCAACAGCCTTAACGATTTTACAGTTTATAAGTCGTCTTTTACAGAGATACTGGACTTAGGAATCGAAATCGATGGCATATATGCTGGAAGGGTATTCTGCGACGGGCTTGTTGTTAGCAGCCCTACCGGCTCTACTGCATACTCAATTTCGGCAGGCGGACCCGTTATAGCACCCGGATTAGATGTGATTATTATTACCCCCATTTGCCCGCATTCTTTGGCATTTCGTCCTATAGTTGCGAGTGCTGATGCCATAATTAACCTTACTGTATATAGCGGTGGCAGCTTCGCTGCTGACGGTACTTTTATTCGTGAACTCAAAGAAAACGAAATGATTTCAGTAAAAAAATCTGAATACACTTGCGACTTTATTGAGTTGAGCAAGAAGAATATTTATTCACTTATAAGAGATAAGCTTACATAAGAAAAGAGGTATTGAGGTAATAATGAGGAACGCAAGACAACAAAAGATAGTTGAGATTATTGAATCCGTAAATATTGAAACACAAAGCGATTTAGCTGCGCATTTGCAGAGCTGCGGCTTTAATGTTACTCAAACCACTGTTTCACGCGATATTAAGGCATTAAAGCTTGTGAAGGTTCTTTCGGAGAACGGAGTTTCATATAGATATGCGATTACAGATGCTAAACAAAACAGTAGAAATTCCACATACAAATCCCTCTATTCAAGCTCGGTTACATCTGTCGAGGTTGCAGGAAACCTCGTTGTAATTAAAACTATACCAGGTGCAGCCGTTTTGATTGCAAAAGCGATTGATACGCTTAAGTATATAAAAATTTTGGGCAGTGTTGCAGGCTATGACACTTTATTTTTGGCTTTAAGCGATGTAAACCAAAGCAGCTTTGTTAAGGAACAGCTTGATGAGTTAATCGCAAATAATGGTGATATGAGGTAATTATGCTTACAAGGCTAACAATTAGAAATATTGCTTTGATTGACGAAATAAAAATCGATTTCCGAAAGGGACTAAATATTATTACAGGTGAAACGGGAGCCGGAAAGTCTATTTTAATTGATTCCATAAGCCTTGCGCTTGGCGAGCGAGCCAGTATTGAGCTTATAAAACATGGTGAATCAAAAGCTATTGTTGAAGCTACCTTTGACATTTCCTCAAACGCTTCGGTTAAAGAAATATTAGGGCATGAGGAAATCGACTATGACGATGATACGATTACTGTTTCAAGAGAGATAAGCATTCCGCAAGGCAACCAAGGCTCAATCAAAAGCGTATGCAGAATAAATGGCTTGATGACAAACATTTCTGTGCTTAAATCAATTACCGAGCACATTGTCGATTTGCATGGTCAGCACGAGCACCAAGCGTTGCTTAATTCAAAGCGTCATATCGGTTATTTGGATTCATTTGCCGCAAAGGACTTGTTAGACATAAAGGCAGATACAAAAAACGCCTTTGAAAACTACAAAAAAAATAAGCAAGAATTACTAAGCGGTTTTATTTCCGAGCAGGAGAGAGAGCGCAGAATAGATATGCTCACCTATCAAATAAATGAGATTGACTCTTTGAAACTCGAAGTTGGCGAAGAAGAAAAGTTAGTAGCCGAGCGTGAGATTCTTGCAAATGGCGAGCATGTTTTAAGACAGCTAAATACAACTTCAGAGTTGCTTACAGATTCTGAAAACGGTGCGCTTTATGCAATTAAAGAGGCTTGCCGTGCACTGTCTGAAATATCTAAGTATTCTGATGAGTACAATGCGCTTTTTGAGAACTTGAATGAGGTATATTACTCTTTGGAAGCATCAACATATTCTGTGCGTGATTTTGTTGATTCTTTTTCATTTGATTTAGAGCGTCTGGAAGAAATTGAAGCGAGATTACATTCGATAGGTCAACTAAAGCGCAAATACGGTAATAGCATACCTGCTGTGCTTGGCTTTTTAAACAAGGCACAGATAGAGCTTGAAAATTTAGTATCCGGTGAAGCAAGGCGAATCAAACTAAACCAAATGCTTGAGGAATACAGAGAGCAATATTTTGTTGCCGCAAATAAACTTTCTGAAATCAGAAAAAAATCTGCTGAAGTTTTTAGTATCAGCGTTATGAAAGAGTTAGCCGAACTGGGTTTAGAAAAAGCAAAGTTTTCGGTAAGGTTCGACAACTTAGACGACGACGAACCACATCCTAACGGAATCGATGAAATCGAATTTATGCTTTCGACCAACCCGGGAGAGCCGGAAAAGCCACTTTCTAAGGTTGCCTCAGGCGGCGAGGTTTCTCGTATTATGCTTGCGCTAAAGTCGGTTCTTGCTAATTGCGAGGACATCTCCTTGATGATATTTGACGAAATAGATACAGGCATAAGTGGAAACACAGCAATGGTAGTTGGCGAAAAAATGCACTCTATTTCCAAAAACAAGCAGATTATTGCTATCACTCACCTACCCCAAATTGCCGCATTTTCCGACTATCATTACTCGGTTACTAAACTTCAAACCGCTTCTTCTACAAGCAGTATGATTCGCCTATTAAGCGAAGAGGAGCATTGCAAGGAGATAGCAAGAATATTAGGTGGAGCAGCAGAAACCTCATTTATTCATGCCGCATCTATGATAAAAGATGCAAAAACAAAATAAAGTCAAATTCTGACATTAAATTATATTTTTATCATTAGCTAACGAATATAAAAGCATGTACTATGGTTATAATAACACCATTACATGCTTTTGTTTTGGCGACTCATAAGGGGTGTTTGATGAAAAAATTTACTTGGCAAGGACAATCAATTTTAAAAGGTTTCGGAATAGTGCTATGCTTATTCCTTGTACTTTTCAACTTTTCACCTGCGATGCAGGTTATTAACAATATTCCGAATGTTGTTTATCTCGATTCGGATTCACAGAAAAACGATTTTTTTTCTTCGCTACCTGCCCCATTCAACTATTCAATAGAAGATGATACGCAAACTGTTTCAGGAAGCATAGACGAATCCTTAAACAAAAACAGAACGTCTGCAACGGTTGAACTTTTTGGCTTCATACCTGTAAAGACAGTTTTCTTCTATACAAAAAGCAACCACTATTTGATTCCTTGCGGTCAAAGTATTGGAATTGCTTTGCATACAAAAGGGATTTTGGTTGTTGGCACAAGCGATATTACCACTACCTCAAGCGATGGAACTATAAAAAATGTACCCTCTCCCGCGGCTGTTGCAGGCATTGTTGCCGGAGATATTATAACAGAAGCAAATGGTGTAGAAATCTATAATACCGACAATTTAGTTGAGATATGTAATTCCGCAAACGGACAAGTTACGCTCACGATTAAAAGAAATAAGAACCCACAAACTATTACTCTAAATGCTGCTTACGATTCTCGTGAAAATCAATACAAGCTGGGTATGTGGGTGCGTGATAGCACAGCAGGCATAGGCACGATTTCGTTTTTCGACCCCGAAACCCTGAATTATGCAGCCCTCGGACACGCTATAATGGATATAGACACAAGCACCGTATTTGATGTAAAAAGCGGTGAGATAACCGAATGTGAAATTGTAGATATAATAAAGGGAGAGGTTGGCGAAGCAGGCGAGCTTTTAGGAACCTTTGGCTCGAGTTCGGAACGTTTTGGCTCAATACGCACGAATTGCGAGTTCGGTGTTTATGGTACACTTTATGGCGATATGGATATTGATAGCCTATCTTATTATAATCAACCTTTGCCAGTAGCATTTCCAAGCGAAGTGCGTACAGGCAAGGCTACAATTTTAACAACGCTAAACGATTCTACAATCGGAGAATATGAATGCAAGGTTACAAAGCTGTTCTCCCAAAGCAAGGCAGAATCAAAGGGTTTTGTTATAGAAATAACCGATTCCCGCTTGCTTGAAAAGACGGGAGGTATTGTGCAGGGAATGAGCGGAAGTCCCATAATTCAAAATGGAAAAATAATAGGTGTTGTTACCCATGTAATGATAAACGACCCTCAGCGCGGCTATTGCATGTATGCGTATTGGATGGCGGAATTGATGGGTTGATTGTCGTAAACACATCAATTTTAAATCTTTTGATATTATTATCATAAAAATGAAAACTTTCTCTTGATCTTTTAATAGAAAAGGTTTAAAATACAAGCAATGTAGAAAAATCCAGAATTTCCAATTACTTTATTATCTGTCTATTCTTATTTTTCTACACAATCACAATTAAAGGAGATTTCCAATGTTATCAAGAAAAACTATCGCTATTCTTCTTGCACTTGTACTATCTGTGCAGGTTTTTTGCTTCTCAAGTGCGAGCAAAGCCGAAGCTGCAAATAGCGACTTCACGCAGGTTGCTACCGGCAACTACTTTTCGCTTGCGCTAAAAATCGACAAAACGCTATGGGCATGGGGCAGAACCGATAAGGGACAAACAGGAACAGGCATAACAAACAACAATGTAAAAGAACCCATGAAAATTCTTACAGATGTTATTTCTATGTCTGCAGGTTCCGACTATGCGCTTGCAATCAAAAAAGATAATTCACTTTGGGGCTGGGGTAGTAATTCAAATTATTCTCTAACAAATGCTGTATCGGGCGGCATGAGCAAAATACCAGTGAAAATAATGGACGATGTTGTATCGGTTTCTGCAGGAGGTATGCATACACTATGCATAACAAAAGACGGAGTTTTATACGGCTTCGGTGCCAATGATTTAGGTCAGCTTGCCCAAAACCCCGAAACAGTTACAAGTGTAGAAACTCCTACACAGATTATGACAGACGTTAAATTTGCTGTTGCATCAAATATGACATCGTTTGCCGTAAAAACCGACGGTTCACTTTGGGTATGGGGTGGTAATAATAACTGCAATTTCGGAGACGGAACTTGGATTGATAGCTACACGCCTAAAAAGGTAATGGATAATGTTATTTTTGTTTCTGCAAACTATTACTCTACCTGCGCAATAACTTCAGATAATGCATTATGGGTATGGGGACGTTCCGAATTTGGTCAATTAGGCACAGGGGACACTGATTTCATACGCACTCCCGAAAGGCTTATGGAAAACATTACTTATGTAAATGCTGGTTATTATCGTACATTTGCCATTACTACTCAAGGCGTAATGTACGCTTGGGGCAACAACGAAATAGGCGCTTTCGGCGATGGTACTACGGTTTCATCAAATGTGCCTATAATGGTTAGAGAAAACGTTGCATCTGTTGTTGCGGGAAGAAATCATACCCTTATAATAACAACAGAAAACGACATGTATGTTTGTGGCGGTAATGAATACAACCAACTCGGTTTTAACGAAAACATACAAATAACAACCCCTGCTGAAATAATGGACGATTTCGTTCAAACAGCCTCTGGTATGTATCATAGCCTTGGAATTAAGTCTGACGGTTCGCTGTGGGCATGGGGCAGCAATACCAGCGGTCAGTTGGGTAATGGCTCTACAAACTCCAGCTCAACCCCTATCAAAGTGCTCGAAAATGTTGTAAGTGTTTCTGCTTGCGGTGGTAGTTCATACGCCGTAACATCTGATGGAAAGCTATATACATGGGGAGCAAACAGTGACGGTCAGTTAGGGAACGGCGAAAGAGGTTACAGAAAAATTCAAACCACCCCTAAATCAATTATGGAAAATGTGCAAGCCGTTTTTTCAGGCGCTCTAAAAGGTGCTGCTATAGACAAAGATGGCGGGCTATGGACATGGGGCTACAACTATTATGGTGAACTGGGCAACGGATATACCAATTCAAGTCATTCTAACACTTACAGGCCATACTACATAGACACTAATGTTGTTTCTGTAGGAATGTGCAGGACAAATACCTTTTTTGTAAAGAGCGATGGCTCACTAATGGGGTGCGGCGCCGGTTCAATGCTTGGTCAAGAAACCAATCAACTAATACCAATTAAACTAAAGGACAATGCGCAATCAGTTGCTTGCGGTATAGAACATGTGCTTGTGAAAGCAAACGACAATAAGCTATATACTTGGGGCAAAAATGATTATGGACAAATTGGTGTCGCAAAATCGATGACCTCAGAACTTATGACAGACGTTGATAAGATTTTTGCTGGGTATGATAGCTCGGCCGTACTAAAAAATGACGGAACCATGGTTGTTTTCGGAAGAAACGATGATGGTCAGCTTGGAAACGGTACATTAAACAACATAATGACTCCCGCTTCTGCAAAATTTAGCGCAAGCAGTGCATCATTCGGGCAGACACACGCTTTATATATACACAACAACACACTTTACTCCAGCGGTAGCAACGTTTATGGCCAGCTTGCAAAAGAAAGAGATTTTGGATTTAAATTTCTTATGTCGCTTGACGCTCAATTAACTGTCAAGTTCATAGACGGCTGCACGAACGAAACTTTAAAAGAAATGGTTGTTGAATATGGCACAATCATTAGCGAAGATGACTTCCCAACTGCTCCCGAGCACGATGGGGTTACATTTGCTGGCTGGGATTACAACAACGAAGCGATTGAGGTTAATACAACCATTACAGCAAGGTATGATTCAATCTTTGCTTTAGGCGATGTAAACCAAGACGGCAATATCAACACAGGTGATGCTACGATTATTCTAAAAAGCATTGTCGGCTCTCAAACATTGAATGAGGACCAAAAAAGGCTTGCAGATTTCAACGGCGATACAAAAATAAATACCGGTGATGCAGTTGCCCTATTGAGTTTCATTATCTCTTAATAATCAAATAATTAAAGGCGACTTTGCAATCAAGCATTGTCGCCTTTTTAATAGATATACACTTAATCAAGATTTGATGTAATGCCTTTTCGCTCTTGGGGTCACAAGGCAAGTGATTTCGTAATTTATTGTTCCAACAATTTGCGAAACCTCTTCAACGCTCATGCCGCCTTTTCCAAAAAGTATAACCTCATCTCCACGCTTTACTTCATCGTCTTTGATACTAGCCATTATCATATCCATGCAGACGCGCCCTACTTGGTTGAACTTCTTACCATTGATAACAACATAGGCTTTATTGCTTAACCTTCTTGGATATCCATCTGCATAGCCAGTGGTAATTACAGCGGTGCGAAGTTTTTCGTGGCTTTCGTATGTTCGGCCATAGCTAATTGAAGAGCCTTGCGGAAATACTTTCACCTGCCCTACTCTGCTTTTCAAAGTCATAACAGGCTTCAAAACTCCGTTTTCAACAGGTATGCTATCGGGGTACAGCCCATAAAGCATTATTCCTTCACGCACCATATCAAAATGCGCTTTTGGGTGATTCAAAATGCTGGCGCTATTGCTTGCATGGCAGCACTCAATATTATAGCCTCGCCTTTGTACGCCATTTCGCACGCTTTCAAAGCTGTTGATTTGCCAATTCGTGTATTCGTTTTGCGATTCGGTATCAGCTACCGACATGTGTGTGTACATTCCAACGACTTCAAGATTGCTCATTTCAAAGATTTTGCATATTGAATCAATCGCAGACTCTACATGTTTTTCGCCTTGAGCCAAAATCCCAGCCCTACCCATGCCAGTATCGATTTTAATATGAACCTTTATATGCACATTTGCGTTTTTTGCAGCAACATTCAATTCCTCTGCATGTGAAAAATCTACCGCTGTTTGTATTAGGTCATATTTTGCAAGCAGTTCCGCATATTCGCAGCTTGTATAGCCCAAAACTAAAACGGGGAGAGTAATTCCGTTTTCTCTTAACTCTATTGCTTCGTCAATGCATGCCACCGCAAACGCAGATGCTCCGTTTTCTTGCAAAAACTTTCCACACTCTACTGCCCCATGCCCATAAGCATTTGCCTTAATAACACACATAACGGGGCGATTTGAAGCAGCCTTTGCAACTTCAAGATTGTGTTTTAATGCAGAAAAATCTATTTCTGCCCAAGTGCGTGAATTGTATTTTATTTCGTTAGTCATTTTTAATAAAGTTTAAGGAACGGCTTATTACTGCCGTTCCTAATAAGTTAATATGCAATTATTGTTTGCCTATCGTGGCAACCATTACCGCCTTTATTGTGTGCATTCTGTTTTCTGCTTCGTCGAATACCTTTGAGTGTGTTGAGCGGAAAACCTCGTCGGATACTTCCATTTCCTTTAAGCCGTACTTTTCAAATACTTCTTTGCCGACAGCAGTTTCAAGGTCATGGAAAGCGGGCAAGCAATGCAGGAATACAACCTCAGGATTGCCTGTAAGTTTCAACATGTTCATATCTACCCTGTAAGGTGATAATAGCTTTATGCGCTCTTCAAACTGTGCTTCTTCACCCATGGATACCCATACATCGGTGTAGATAACATCTGCCCCCTTAACATCTTTGATGTCATCGGATAGAGTGATTGTTGCGCCTGTTGTTTTTGCGATTTCTCTCATCTCAGCAACCAGCTTTTCATCTGGGAATAGTGATTTAGGAGCAATAGCTACAAAGTCCAAGCCCATCTTTGCTGAACCTATCATCAAGGAGTTACCCATATTGTTTCTTGCATCGCCAACATAGACGAACTTAACCTTGTTAAGCGGCTTATGTACATGCTCTTCAACTGTTAAGAAGTCCGCTAAAATCTGTGTGGGGTGGTACATATCTGTCAAACCATTCCACACTGGAACACCAGAGTGTTTAGCAAGCATTTCAACAGTTTCTTGAGTGAAACCACGGTACTCGATTCCATCATAGAATCTACCCAAAACCTTTGCTGTATCTTCAAGCGATTCCTTTTTACCCATTTGGCTATTTTGCAGGAAGGTAACATGAGCGCCCTCGTCGTTAGCTGCTACCTCGAAAGCACAACGGGTACGTGTTGAAGTTTTGTCGAACAGCAAAACAATGTTTTTGCCCTCCAAAAGCTGTGTGCGGATTCCTGAACGCTTATTGCGCTTCAAATCATGCGCTAAGTCGAGCATGTAACGGATTTCCTCGGGTGTGAAGTCCTTCAGTGTCAAAAAGTGTCTACCTTTTAGATTTACTGGCATATTTTTCTCCTTCCTTTGCGTTGTTACGCTATTTAATATACTTCCTGCTTACATATTCGCTGGTAAAGCTACGGAGAACTGCTCCGTAATCCATCGTAAAGCGCAGGGTATCGCCAACATTGTACAGTTCAGCATTTGTTAAGTCAACCAGCAAATGGTCAGATGATGCACCTACTATGCTAATATATTTTTCTGCGGTGTTAGAAACGAATTCAAGCCCTTCGGTATTTGTATCTTGCCTACCTATTGCAAGGATTCCTCTGCGCATTATTCCCTTATCCTCAATAGAAACCTCTTCACCAAAAGCATTTCTTCCCGTTATGCCTATGGGCTTAGAAGGCTTCATTTGGATTTCTACGAGTTCAGCGTTAAGAGTGATTGCATCACCATACATACCTTCCATTAACTCGCAAACTGCGGTGTCCTTACCCAATGCAAAGGATTCTCCTAAGCGCAGGTTAGTTATGCCCTTTGGTACTCCACCTGATTTTAGGAACTCTAAGGTTGAAGAGTTTCCACCCGATACAAAGGGTAACTCAATCGAGAACTTATCTCTAATCATCTGAGCGATGTTAGCAAGCACGGTAAGGTTTTTTTCATCAGGAAGTATTCCGCCATAGCAAGTAAGGTTCGTGCCTACGCCATACAACTCTAAGTTTTTATGTTTTAAAACTGCTTTGGCTACGGCTAAGATTCCTTCTTCGTTTTCAAAGAATATTCCCTCTCGCAAGTCGCCTAAATCAATCATTAAAACAACCTTGTGCTTTTTAGCCCTACCCTCTGCGGCTTCACCAAGCATATTTATTGTAGCTATTTCGCTTTGCAGGGATATATCCGAATGCGCTAAAACATCGTTTATTTCGCTAATTGCAGAAATTCTAAGTAGCATCTTAGGCTTTGTAGTCTTTATACGCCTAAGGTTTATTATTCGAGAATCGGCAAACATATCTGCCTTAGAGTTGTTTACAAGCTCTACGACTTTCTCGTCAGCACAAAAAACCTTTGTTACCATTGCGCAGGTCAAACCTTTTGAATGGCAAAGGTTCACAAGAAAATTGAGGTTGCTCTCAAGTTTCGATAGGTTGATAATCATTTCTGGGTACATATTTTCCTCCGTGATTTTTATTTTTACATGAAAATAGCAAGCCAAAAAACAACTCGCTACTTCATTATAATTTTATATCTTTTTGAGCTTTGCTCCCTCTTTGGAATCCTCCACCGTATAGCCCATCTCTTTTAGAGCATCACGCAATCTATCCGCTTCTGCCCAATTCTTGTTTGCTCTGGCTTCGTTTCTTTTAGCTAATAAATCATGTGCTTCTTGCGGTATTTCATCTGCTTTTTCTTTTTGTAATACGCCCAACACACTTGTAAAAGCATTGAATAGCTTCAATGTTTCATCAATCGCTTTTTTGCTTCTCGGAACACTAATAAACGAATTGCTTGCCCTAACTATCTCAAACAAAACACCTATTGCGTCTGCTGTATTTAGGTCGTCATTCATCGCTTCTTCAAAGGATTGCTTAAACCCTTTGAGTTCGTTCATAAATTCAGCTTCACCATCGGTTATCTGTTCGCTTACTTTCGCTTCCAGTAACCTTTCTTTTGCTGTACGCAAGCGTTGAATTGCAGGCTCGGTTTGCTCTAACAACTCCTTTGAAAAGTTCATAGGCGAACGGTAATGCGACGAAAGCATGAAAAGCCTTACAACTTCGGGGTTAAACACTTCGGTTATTTCACGCACATTAAAGAAATTCCCCTTGCTTTTGCTCATCTTTTGGTTGTTGATATTGATATGCCCATTGTGCATCCAATAGTTTGCAAAATTCTTTCCCGTTGCGGCTTCGCTTTGAGCTATTTCATTTTCATGGTGCGGGAAAATCAAATCCACTCCGCCAGCGTGAATGTCAAAGCTTTCACCTAAAATACTTAAACTCATAGCAGAGCATTCGATATGCCAACCCGGTCTGCCCTTGCCCCAGGGGGAATCCCATGAAGGCTCACCAGGCTTTGCGCTTTTCCATAATGCAAAATCTAAGGGGTCTTTCTTATGCTCTGTGGGGTCTATTCTTGCACCGCTTTCCAAATCGTCAAGCGATTGCCCCGATAGTTTGCCGTATTCAGGATAACTTCTAACGCTGAAATACACATCTCCATTTTCAGCAACGTATGCGTGTTGTTTATCAACGAGCTTTTGAACTAAGGCAATAATATCATCTATATGCTCTGTAGCCCTTGGGTTATTTGTAGAACGTAGAACACACAAGGAATCCGCATCTAAAAAATACTCTTCAATATAGCGGTTAGCGATTACATTGTACGGGAGATTTTCTTCGTTCGCACGATTTATAACCTTATCATCGATATCTGTAAAGTTCTGAATATACTCAACCTTGTAGCCCAAGTATTCTAAATATCTACGGAAGGTATCGAACACTATCAAGGGTCTTGCATTTCCAATATGTATAAAGCTATAAACGGTAGGTCCGCATACGTATATGCTGACCTCATTTTTCTTGCGTGTTACAAGCGCTTCCTTCTTGCGTGTCAAGGTGTTATATATTTGCATTCTTTCCTCCATAGGTTAGTTTTCTTAATTGTTTAATTATTTTACCAACTATGCTATAATAACATAAGGAATGGTAACTATCAACCATTTAATAAAGCCTAATGGCATATATGGAGAGTTATATGAAAAAAACAAGGTCGCTAAATGCGGAGCGTATAAAGTTAATGACCGAGCTTGGCATAGCAAGCATAAATAGATGCACTAAAGATGAAGAAGACGCTATCACTGAGGTGCAGAAGCAAGGCTACCCTATTCCTGATGGTATATTTGCGAAGAAGGATGGAAAGTATTATAAATGCACCTACGATGAGATTTCAGATGCTGAAATAACTAAGCTGTTAACGTATAGGGTTGTAAGCTATTTGCGAATAATTAGAACATCGGTTATAGGTTTTGGAATTATTGTCAGTGCTTTGCTGATTTATATTGCTGTTATCCTAACATCGGGCATATAGAATATGAAGGTAATAGATTCTTCGGAAAAGGCAAATGTAAAGTGGCTTAAGGTCGATAATGCAGGCAAAATCTATCCTGCCGCTCGCAGGGGTGATTGGACTGCATTGTTTCGTGTTTCCGCAACGCTAAACGAACCCATTGATGTAGATATTTTAGAGCAGGCGCAACGAACAACGCTCAAGCGTTTCCCACAGTTTTCTCTGAAGCTAAAATCGGGTCTTTTTTGGCCTTATTTAGAAATTATACATGGCAGCCCAGAACTGCAAATCGATGTTGCCAACCCCTGTGTTCGCATGGATTTATCCGAAAACAAAGGCTTTATGTTGCGTGTACGCTACTATAATAAAACTATTGCACTTGAGGTTTTCCATGTGCTTTCAGACGGTTCAGGCGGAATGAGCTTTTTACTAACATTGGTAGCCGAGTATCTTAGGCTAAAATACGGTGCCGATATTCCAAGAGATAACAATATCTTGAACTGTGCTGACGAGCCCAAGCAAACCGAAGTTGAGGATGCGTTCGAAAGATTTGTAGGTAAAGTAACGCAATCAAGGTCGGAAGCGGATGCTTTCTATATCAAGGGAACTAAAGAGCCTATGGACATTATTCATGTAACATCGGGAGTTATTCCTGTAAACGAGATTTTGAGCCGAGCAAAGGAAAAGCAGGTTTCCTTAACCGAGTATCTAACTGCTGTTATGATTATGGCAGTAACTAAGATTCAACTCGATACCTATAAAGGAAAGAGCTTTGAAAGGATAAGAAAAAAGCTAAAGCCTGTAAAGGTTTCTATCCCTATCAATTTACGAAAGTTTTATCCTACGAACACGAAGCGAAATTTCGCAAGCTATGTGAATATTGGAATTGAGCCAAGATTAGGTGCTTTCACATTTAACGAGGTGCTAAAAGCAGTGCATCACCAAATGGGTGTTGAGGTTACAGAAAAAAATTTGAACGCAAAGTTTTCCACTAACGTTATTGCAGAAAGAAACAAGCTACTAACGCTTACTCCTCTATTTTTGAAAAACATAGCTTTGAAAATGGTTTTCAATATGGTTGGCGATAGAAAATCTTCTACTGTTATTTCGAATCTTGGGAACATTGTACTGCCCGAAGAAATGCAGAAATATGTTGACAGAATCGATTTTTTAGTAGGTCCTTTATCGAGGAACAGAGTAACCTGTGCCGTTGCCTCTTATAAGGGCAAGTTAGTTGTAAATTTTATAAGAACAATAAAAGAAAGTATGCTTGAAAGAGAATTTTTTACCTATTTGGTTAAACTGGGTATTCCGGTTAAACTTTCAAGCAACTCGGGATATTAGGAGGATATATGTCTTACTGTGTTAATTGTGGCGTAGAGCTTGCAGAAACTGAGAAAAATTGCCCATTGTGCGATACCGAAGTTATAAATCCTCGTTCGCCTTGGCAAGAGCCTATAGATTCGCCATATCCAACCGCTTACGAAGTTGCTGTCCCTTTAAACAAAAGCAAGGTAGCAACCTTTGTTTCGTTTCTGCTTTTGATTCCTATTCTTGTTACGCTTTTAAGCAATTTAATTGCTAATGGCGAGATTTCTTGGTCTCTATATGTTGTTGGTGCAATAGCCTTGGTTTTCGTTGTGTTTCTTTTCCCTATGTATTTTAAGAAATTTTATACAGCACGCTTCATTTTTATTGATTATTTAGCCTTGTTTGGGTATTTAGCATTAATACAATACTTAGCTGGTGGAAAATGGGTGATGTCTATTGGTCTTCCGCTTTGCATCTCTTCCTGTGGTTTCACATGGTTGTTCTTTGCTCTGTTTAGGCATCCCAAAAGCACTACCATATTGGTAAGACTTGCAATAATGCTTATTTCGTTAGGTGTTTATGTGATGGCTATTGAGTTGACATTGCTTGAGCATTTTGGTAATCCATTCGAGTTGCATTGGTCGTATTATGCTTTGATTCCTTGTGCCGCATTAGCCATGGCTTTGCTATTTTTAGACTCAAGAAAAGATGTTAAGGAGGCATTGCATAAACGCATGTTTTTAAAATGAGCAAGTACAAACTCTTAGCATTAGATTTAGATGCGACATTATTAGATAAAAACGGTATTATTTCCGAACGCAACCGTAATGCCATAAGAAAGGCAAAGGAAAAAGGGGTGCATGTTGTAATTTTTACAGGGAGGTCGCCTGTGGGTACATCTTTGATATGGAAGGAAAATGAGTTCTCCGATATAGCCGCCTGCTTTGGTGGTGCTGTAATAAAAAATATGCGCACTAACGAGGTTCTACATTCAAGCTATTTGCAGCATGATTTAGTAAAAAAATCCTTGGACTATGCTTCAAAATGCGAGCTAATTTCTCAAATCTATGTGAACGATGATGTGGTTTGCGAAAAGGAAAATCCCTATACCCAAAAATACGTTGACTATTTGAAATTGAACTGCATCTATGATAAGGAAATTCGAAGAAAGAAATGGGCTAATGTTCCAAAAGTATTGTATTTCGCTGAATCGGACAAGTTAATGAAGCACTTAGAATCTACACGCACCGAATTTGGTGAGTGCATGGAGGTTACCGCATCTTCAAAATACTTTATTGAACTAAGTAATTTGGATTCCACTAAGGGCAAGGCACTTGATTGGTTATGCAGGCAATTGAATATATCGATTTCTGAAACCATTGCAGTTGGTGATAGTCTATTAGACTTGTCAATGATTGAAACTGCGGATATAGGCGTTGCAGTTGAAAATGCACACCCGAACCTGCTACTTGCGGCAGATTATGTTTCGCCGAGTTGCGATGAACACGCTATTGAATGGGTAATTGAGCATTTCATCTAAAATATATTATCCAGTCTTGAATTTTAATTGCTATGTTGAAATATTTGGGCTATAATGTTTAGCGGTGTAGAATTCCTAAAAAGGCAATTACTCACACTTAAAATATTTTGGAGGTACAGTAAATGAAGTATGTTTACATGTTTTCTGAAGGTAATGCCAATATGAAGGAACTGCTTGGCGGCAAAGGTGCTAACCTTGCAGAAATGACTAATTTGGGATTGCCTGTTCCTTTCGGTTTCACAGTTACAACCGAGGCTTGCACCCGTTATTATGACGATGGTGAAGTTATTGCGCAAGGAATCATCGATGAGATTTTCACATCTCTCACCAAGTTAGAGAAATCCGCTGGCAAGCAATTCGGGAACGTTCAAAATCCCCTATTGGTTTCGGTTCGCTCAGGCTCAAGAGCTTCAATGCCTGGTATGATGGATACAATTCTAAACCTTGGATTGAATGAAAACACAATTCAGGGAATTATCAGCAAAACAAAAGATGAAAGATTTGCATATGATAGCTACAGAAGATTCATACAGATGTTTGGAAATGTTGTAATGGGAATAAAGAGTGAATTTTTTGAAGAAATACTGGAGATGATTAAGGAAAAGCAGAAAGTAGAAATTGATGCCGATATCGATACTGAGGGTTTAAAAGAAATTGTTAGAAAGTATAAAGAGTTGGTTAAAAAAGAAACTGGAAGAGAATTCCCGGATAATCCTAAACAACAGTTAAATATGGCTATAGAAGCAGTATTCAGCTCATGGGATAATAAGCGTGCAATAACTTATCGTAAAATCAATAAAATACCTGATGATTTAGGGACAGCAGTTAATGTACAGGAAATGGTATTTGGAAATATGGGTTACGATTCAGGCACTGGTGTTGGATTTACCAGAAATCCTTCAACTGGTGAAAAAGAAAATTATGGTGAATATTTATTAAATGCACAGGGAGAAGATGTTGTTGCTGGCATTAGAACACCAAAACATTTAGATGAATTAAAAAATGATATGCCAAAAGTATATGATGAATTAATAAAAACTGTAAAAATATTGGAAAATAATTATAAAGATGTACAGGATTATGAATTTACAATTGAAAAAAATAAACTGTATCTATTACAAACCAGAACAGGTAAACGTACTACGCAAGCGGCATTAAAAATTGCAGTTGATATGGTTAAAGAGGGAATAATTAATAAAGAAACAGCCGTGATGAGAATTGAACCAATTCAGCTTAATCAATTACTACATAGAAGAATTGATCCGGAAGCAGATATTACGGTTATAGCAAAAGGATTACCTGCTTCACCAGGGGCAGCAAGTGGTAAAGTTGTTTTTACAGCTGATGAAGCTGAAGAAATGGGGGGAAATGGTGAAGATGTTATATTAGTCAGAACTGAAACAACCCCGGATGATATTCATGGAATGGTTGCATCTAAAGGAACTTTAACAAGTCGTGGGGGTATGACAAGCCATGCAGCAGTTGTAGCAAGAGGTATGGGTATGCCATGTGTAGCAGGATGCAGCGATATTGCTATAAATTCCGGAAAAGGGATATTTACTATCAAAAATGATCAAGTTGTTAAAAAGGGTGAATATATTACAATAGATGGTGGAACTGGAAATGTTTATAAAGGTAAAGTTCCGATGATAGAGCCGAAAATGAGTGAAGAATTTAAATTACTACTTTCCTGGGCTGATGAAATCAGAAAACTTGGTGTATATGCTAATGCTGATACACCTGAAGATGCTCAAAAAGCTAGAGATCTGGGTGCTGAAGGTATTGGTTTATGCAGAACAGAGCACATGTTTATGGCACCTGAGAGACTTCCAATTGTACAGGCTATGATTATTTCTGATACGAAAAAAGCAAGACAGGAACAATTAGACAAATTGCTTCCAATGCAAAAAAGCGACTTTTTAGGTATATTAAAAGCAATGCAAGGGTTACCGGTTATTATTCGCTTACTAGATACCCCTTTACATGAATTTTTACCTAATTTTGAAGAAACATTAGT
>LSQX01383920.1_pt1 | contig 17415 bp, 12 predicted proteins | sample 654561 | NCBI WGS metagenome assembly LSQX01 (sample SAMN04489861, study PRJNA283612) | anaerobic digester metagenome | isolation source: 4 biogas reactors fed with cattle manure at either 37C or 55C with and... | place: Denmark: Kongens Lyngby | collected 2014
CGCAGATTCATCTTTTCCTTCAAATGTGGCAAGGTCTGTATATGACCATCCCTCGATGATGCACTTTTGGACAAGGTACTGCTGGCGCTCTGATAGACATGCCATCGCATTACTGATGGTTTCGGATTGAATGACGTCTCCAAGAAGGTCTGTACCATCTTCAAAAAAGCGAACGTCTTCATATTCAAAGGTACTCAATAAAGTGTGCCGATCCGGTCGGCTGTTGCGCCGGTCATTGCTTTTTTCCCGCTTCACCGACTCCAAGTAGAATGTGCCGACCTCGTCAGAAACTTCAAGTTCAATGATTCGTCCTTCAGCGTCTTTGTAGTTGATTCTCATGAAAAGTGCCCCTTTCTCGTGTGAGAAAAGGGCACAACTATAAGCCAAAAAACTCACCGTTTTTTTTTAACGGGAGCCTTTCGGCTTTGCAAATCTAGTTGGCCGAACCTTTTAAATCCAGCCTTCACCTTAATTCTAAAGGGCATAAGCAAGCTAAACACGGACACGGAATGTCCTATTTGCGCGCAAAAAAGCCCCCAAAGTCGATTTTTTATCACCTGACTTTAGGGGCTAACCACGCAAACTACTTCACAGAAGCAAAAAAAGAAACCGGACATTTCGTGTCCGGCTCGGAGGATTTATTTTTAATTTCTTTCGCCAAGTGGTGGTATGTTCTGAGCAACCAGCATTTCATTACAATCGAAAATCGATGATGTGTAGTAACCTGTAAGCAGAAAATCATAAGCGACATGGGTTTCTGTCCCTTTCAAACTAAAACCAGATTTACCAATTAGAGCCCGACTGAGAATTGGTGGCAATTTTAGCCCAATACAAACAGATACGACCGTTTCCAGTGAAGAAACGTAATCTGGATCATTTCGTAGGCGCTGAATTGTCTTTGGACTAAGGTTAGCAGCTTCAGCCAAGCCTTCGACAGTAATCTCTCGCCAACGCATAATCTCTAAAAGGGCATCGGGGAAACTACTCGGTAACCTGTGAAGCACACTGCTAATCTCTTGATTATACGCTGCCATTGTTTTTGCCCGTTCTTGAACCGTTCGATTCTGATCTAACTCACCATAATTGGCAACAAAGACAATATCCGAGTTAACATCCCGGCAAAGAACACATTCCCAGAAGAACTCTTTCTGATAGCTATTGGCCGGCGAATCAATTGATAGATCAAAAACTAGGCAGCATTCGTCCATATGATATCTTGCATAATCAGTGAGGTGCGGGTTCCCAAAGCCATCATAAGTAATATATTTGGAATTATTTATGCAGAAATGAGAATCTACAAATAAAAACAAACCTTGCTCTTTGGCCGCCCGAAGTTCAGGATGAACAAAGCTTGCCACCATAGCATCCCTAAAGCTAATAGAAAAAGTCTGGTTAGACTTGAGAAATCCTTTTTTGAAAGTATGAGGCTTAACATAGCGGCCATCTAAGTAAATGAAAGTGCCCGCTGCTTCCTCGTACCCTAGTTCATAAAGACGAATTTTCGCGGCCTGCTTGGACACACCGAAAAAGGTGGCCATTCCCTCAATTACCGGTTCCATTACATCGATAACCTTGGCGGTGCTGAAATCCTTCAAAGCCTGTGTTACGAGCTCTTCTGCTTTGAACTTCGCTGGTTCTAAGGGCATTAGAATACGGGGGGCTAAAGCGCTAGCCTGCCATTCTACCCACATAATCGCTTCACCAATGTCGGTATCAATTTCGCTCAGTTGTTCCACGATCTTACATGTTAGCGCGCTAGATCCGCCATTTAGTAGCTTTTGTAGCTCAAAGAATTTGCCGTGACGGTCCCAATGAACACATTCATGAACTATCGCATTATTACGAGCGCCCAAGTTGCGCATAAGTGGAATGTCTGGATTAAGAAGAATCGTTCCCGGATCAATATTTCGCGATTCCACCCCTCCGTCATATATAAAAACATCAGCCACAGCCTCCGCAAAGAAAGTCTTACCAAAAATGTTATTAGGAAGTGGTGCCTCATAGAGCTCAAGACCCATGTTAAGCAATAACTCATCAAGTAATATCGGCATAGGTTCCTTTAGTGCTTGCCTGTAATACTTTAGTAAGAATTTTTCCGCCTCTTTCTCTAGATCCTCCGAATAAAGGTAAGGAACTAAGTACTTTGAAAGCGTCGTATCCTTGTCAAATTTTTCAGGTAAGTACTCATTAGCGCCCGTAATAGTGACCATATGAAGGCCACCAGACAAATAGCCAGTAAAAGAGACTGTATACCAAAGACTTCCCGAATCCGCATTATAGTCCCGTTTACCTAATCCCTTAAGCACAACATCGGCCTTCACCGCCGCATTAAAAAGAATTCTATTACCGTCCGTAGAACTAAACGACACTGATTTTACACTTACCCCAGTTACTTGTAGGTAAGAACAGTCCAAAAGAGTGTGCGAATAAAAGCCGTTATTCCGGCCTCTTTTGGTTATGAGGCCGGCAATAGCGCTACGAATCTCATCATAGTAATTGCCTTCGAGATACTGTTCGAAAGAGGTGTATTTTCTCATAGATACCCCCACTAATAATACTGTTCAATGTAGCTGTAAGCCTTATCGAACACTTCTTTGTCCTTGATTTTATACTTAATCCAGATAACACTGCGAAGCGCTTTCTTTACTTCATTTTTGCCCGTGATGGTCCTTTGCCAGCCATCAAAACGAACAATCTTTACGATGTCGTCAATGTCGGCAACAATACGCTCAACAATAATAGGCGTTTTGTCGTTTCTAACACCGTCGAATAGCTCTGTTAACGCAGCTTTACCTTTATCAATTTCTTCTTCGGGTACGACTTCTCTTTCCGCTTGTGCTGCCTCTTTAGCGAGTTCAAGAAGGAGTTTCAAAAACTCAATGCTAGTAATCAAGGCCCTTTCATGGCGTTCCCGAAGTTCTTCGAGCTTCTCACCAAGTTTTATGAATTTCGGATCATTGGTGTGTTTACGAATTCTCGCAACCAGGTCTATTTCCACTTTCATAGTTGCTTTCCTAATATCGCCCTGCGTCCGAATAAACTCGTCAATCAGGTTTGCATCCAACGTCAGGATATCCAGATCATCGTGAACTTTACCCACTTGAATGTTCGCATGAACCAAATCCAATGTCTTAGCACCAAGTGCGGCCCACACAAGCGCACCACGATTATCAGTCGGCTTTACTGATTCATAAACCTTACTAAGCCATACGTAATCAAACTTGTATCTATCGAGAAACGGATCAGGAGATAGCGCGTCCCAAGATTTATTTAGAACCCTGTAATCCGCTGCAAATGCATCTTTATCTTTGTTTGTGGGAATACACTCCTGGGCAGCCAGCAAACCTTCCCATCCCTCAACTGTACGATCAACGCCCATAAAATAACTAAGGCATTTTCTCAAAAGCGCAGGCACTTGGTTTTTAATTTCTTCAATATTAGTAATAACTTTCCTCATACTAGCCTCATCGAACTCCAAAGCCTTAGCAACATTATCAAATATACCGATATAGTCAACAATCAAGCCATGCGTCTTGCCCATATCGTAAGTGCGGTTGGTTCTACAGATAGCTTGTAAGAGATTGTGATCTTTCATTGGCTTATCCAAATACATTACCTGGAGAATAGGAGCATCGAAGCCTGTTAAAAGCTTAGAAGTTACTATAACCAATTTCAAGGGGTTATCTTTATCACGAAATTGATCTAGAACCTTTGCTTCTTCATCGCGGCTACGGCGATACTTCTTATACCGGTCTTCTTTATCATTGTTGGTATCCATTACGATCGTGGTGGCTTCAGGAGGAAGCAATTTATCCAATTCTTCCTTGTACTTAAGGCAACATTCCCGATCGTATACAACGATCTGTCCCTTGTAGCCGTTAGGTTCTATCTTTTCTTTATAATGTTTTACTATGTGCTCACAAACCTTGCGGATTCTCTTAGGATCGTACATGATAGCCTTCATGTTTACACGCTTGGAAAGTTCCGCTCGATCCTCGTCTGACAGAGTTTCGGTCAGAGCGTCAAATTCAGCATCTAGTTTGTCTTTATCAACATGCAGTTCAACTGGAACAGGCTCAAAATTTAGTGGTAGAGTCGCATTGTCTCTAATGGAATCTGAGAAAGTATACCGGCTTAAATATCCACTCCTGTCTTCAGATGCGCCAAAAGTGCGGAATGTATTTCTATCAACTCGGTTAATGGGCGTGCCCGTAAGCCCAAAGAAGAATGCGTTCGGGAGGGCGAGGCGCATTTTTTCACCGAGCTGCCCTTCCTGTGTGCGATGAGCTTCATCGACCATAAGTATAATGTTATCTCTGGGGTTTAAAACACCATCAACATCACCAAAACGGAATATTGTGGTAATGGCAATCTTACGAATATCCTGCTTGAAGAAATTCTCAACCTCTTCTTTTGTGGCAAGAGAAACAAGATTCGGAATATCAGAGGCATTAAATGTGGCCGTAATCTGCGTTTCCAGATCAAGGCGATCGTCGACGATTACCACGGTTGGGTTCTTCAACTCAGGAATCATACGAAGTTTCTGGGCCGCAAACACCATAAGCAGCGATTTGCCTGATCCTTGAAAATGCCAAATAAGACCTTGCTTGGGATATCCGGCAAGAACACGCTGCACGATAAGGTTAGCCGCCTCGTACTGCTGATAACGGCAGATAATTTTATATTTGACATACTTCTTGTCCGTTGCAAAGAGGGTGAAAAACTGGAAAATATCCATGATCTTTTCACGCGTTATCATATCAGCCACGCTTACTTTAACATCGGCAAGGCTACCTTCTGATTTGTTATCTGGGGTATGCCATGGACCCCACATGTTGACTGGCATTCCAATAGAGCCGTAGCGGTAGCATTTACCTTCGGTGGCAAAGTTAAATACATTGGACACGAACATCTCGGGGATACTCTTCTCGTAGGAGGCTATATCACCCGCGGCATCCAACCAAGTTATCGCATTTCGCACCGGGGTTTTGAGCTCCCCGATCGCAACCGGGAAACCATTAATAAGCAGAACAATGTCAAGACGTTTACCACCGTCTGGTTTGGGGTAAACCCACTGGTTAGTGACGACGTATTCATTAAGAGCCAAATCTTGTTTCGTTACAGTTCCAAAAAACCGAATTGGAACCATACGCCCGTCCTTACCAAAAGGGTAAGAGTTTTCTTCAAACATCATCCGCTTAAAGACCTCGTTTTGGGTTACGAGGTTGTGCGGCTGCACTGATAGAATAACCGTGCGCAACTTGTAGATAATTTCATCTGCCCGAGATGGTTCTTCCGCAATCTCCGGATTCAAGCGAATCAAGGCTTCTTTGATCATCGGCTCGACTAGAACATCAGAATCAGTCCTAGGAAGCTCTTCTGCAGAAATGTACTTCCATCCATTACCTCTAAGAGTGGAAATTATCATCTGCTCCATAGTGTTATCTTCGTTAAACATAGTCGTTTCCTCCTATCATCAGGGTTTTCTTGCCTGGGCCGGCTGGAGGCCTTGCCCTAACCAGTACCTTAACTTATTTGGGATTATCCCAAGTTTTCGGAGAGTAGCTTTTTATAGACAGCCGTTAGTTCCATAAGAGAGTGTTCCAATTCTAACTTAGATTTGGCTACCTGTTCAATTATCACTACATATTGATTCTGCATTTTTATTGGTGGCAAAATACATTTGAAGTTTCTGAGCTCAGCCATAGGAACTCGTGGCATTCGAGTACCTGTAGACAAGTTAGTTGCGTGTTCCACAAACTCATCACTTCTAAGTAACTGCGCTAAAAAATCCCTATTGAGTGACGCAGGGTTAGGTTTAAGTGGAATCATCTCCGTTGTCGCATATCCCTCTTCATCTGGTACAACAACTTTATTTAGATACGGTCTTAACCTTGAATACAAAATATGCTCATCACCGAATCTGCATGTTGAGTTTCCAACTGCCTCGATAGGTATTCGCAATTTTTCAACTACCTTCCCTGTGTTGGATTCCACCGCATCTAAGTTAAGTAGCCACACAGTCTCACCAAAGTCTCCGTCATGTTGAACTTCTGGCGCAACATCCGAAAGAGTCTTCGTCTTCCAACCCATAGAATTTGTGATCGGATCACCAAACATCTCTATGAATTGAGATTTTAAAAGATCATCCGTCTTCTCCAAAAGCTTTCGGTACGATCTCTTCGTGGCATCTATGGCCCACAGCACCTTAGCTAACTCTCGTTGTCTCTCCATATCGGGGAGTTCGAATTCATAGTCTTTCAAGCGTTCCCATTTCACACGAGGAGAGAGGGAGCCGGCTGATTTGTTTATGGCAAATTCAAAGAAAGCGTCATTCTGTATAACAAATGGTAGTAGTTCTGGTCGAATTTTGCCGGGTATGGCCTCAATTACTGTTATGTCACCCGAACAGATGCCATCAAAGGGAGCAACTGCGGCTTTTTTTAGGTATGCCCGTCGACGACCAAAAAGTACGTCCCCCTCGCGAAACAACTTGGAAAATGAATTATCTTTGTCTTCGTCCCATGCAGACAAAATGATGTCTTCTGGGAACAGATGCTCGAGGCCAACAACAGGGTATCCACTTTTACTACCATTGAAGGTCTCTCTGCGCTCCCTGGCGACTTCCCCTAAGAATACTTTACTCATTGCTTTCAGCCCCCTCATCCAACATATTGTTCAACTTCTGGTAACGCAGCTTCATCATTTCTGAATGTGTTCTCCAGCTATCGTACCGTTCTTGCACAGAACGCCCGTCCACGTTTTCGTCCTGGCTAAAATGCTTGACATAAAGAGGAATACTAAGCGAGAAGTCATTTTCTTCAATGTCTTTAATTGTAACGACTTTTGCAAAATCCGGAATGGATTCATAGCTATCGTAGGCAGAAGCGATTTTTTGTATGTGCTCGTTTGCTAGATAACTCTGGGCATTTTGCCTTTCAACTTCCTGAACCGCATTTATAAAAAGAACTTGTCCACGGCGTCGCGGTTGCTTGTTCCTCCGGCAGATGATTATGCAGGCCTCCATTGGCGAGTTATAAAATAAATTTGGTCCGAGACCGATCACACATTCAAGCATGTCGCTATTAACTAGTTTTTCACGCATGTCGCTTTCCTCATTTCTGAATAGCACGCCATGCGGAAATAGAATCGCGCAACGACCTGTATCTTTTTTTAAGCTTTTTAGGATGTGCTGTAAAAACGCATAATCAGCACGTCCTTGCGGCGGAACACCCAGGAAATTACGACCATACTTATCACTTTCAAAAGCCTTACGATCCCACTGCTTGATGGAATATGGAGGATTGGCAAGAACTACATCAAACTGTTTTAGCTTCCCGCCTTCAACGAATGCTGGGGATTTGAGCGTATCATCATTCACTATGTTAAAATCCCTTACTCCGTGTAAGAACAGATTCATCTTAGCAATGGCAGCGGTTAAAGCGTTGATCTCCTGACCAAAAATTGCAACATTGCGCCATTCCTTATCCTGTTTTTGTAGATGAACAATAGCAGAAATTAGCATGCCAGCGCTCCCACAGGTTGGGTCATAAATAGACTCACCAGATTCGGGCTTAAGCATCTCAGTCATTAGATGGACCACAGTACGGTTTGTATAAAATTCCTGCGCAGTATGGCCACTGTCGTCAGCAAATTTCTTAATTAGATACTCGTACCCTTGGCCCAGTTCATCTTCTGGACAGTTTTCGATAGACAAAGTTTTAGAGCTGAAATGTTCAATAAGATCTTTAAGTAAACGATCGGGCAAGCGCTTCTTGTTTGTCCAAGCAGCATTACCAAAGACACCTTGTAACTTCTCTGCTTTCTCAATCTCGCGAAACGCTTTTACAATTGCAGCACCAACATTCTCCGAAACCGCTCTAACATCATTCCAATGAGCGCCTTTAGGCACCTGAAAACGATGATTTTCTTCAAACTCCAAAGCTTCTTCATCACCGTATTCTTCCATGATCCGCTGACATTCCTCATCATAAACATCACTTATCCGCTTAAAAAAGAGAAGCGGAAAAATATACTGTTTATAAGCGCCTGCATCCATGTGTGTTCGAAGAAGTACCGCAGAATCCCAAAGATAAGTTTGTAGTTCTTCAATTTCTATCCGTTTACTCATCGACATATCCTCCTCCCAAAAGTATACTTCTCATCATTTCCTCAGCCTCCAGCATTTCGTCAAAAGCTTCAAAATACTGCCGACGCACTTCAGCTGGTGGGACTTTTTCTTGTGGTTGTTTATCTATATAGCTGTTGATGGCAAGTGTGTAACCTCTTTCTCTTACATCAGAGATGGTAACAATTTTTGCTTTTTCGATGACATCCTCGTAATCCGTGTAAAGCTTGAACACTCTATCGATGTTAGCGTCGGTCATGATGTTTTGCGCTCGCTGCGGAGTATAGATGTCAGAGGCATCAATCATGCAGATGCGGCCTTTGTGGTCTTTCTTCTTAGCGTTGTTAAGAAGGAGAATACACGCATTAACACTCGTAGAATAAAAAACTCCCCCCGCTAATGTAATCACACATTCTAGCTTATCCGACTCCACAAGCTGCTTTCGCATTTCCGCTTCTTGCCCACCTCTGAAAAGTACGCCCTGCGGCAAGACAACTGCACACCGACCAGTCCTTTTATCCATAGATTTCACCATATGTTGTAGCCATGCGAAGTCGGCATTTGAGTCCGATGGAGAGCCCCACATGTTTCGCCCATAAATATCTGAGCTAAATTGTTCCGCTCCCCAACCTTTGAGTGAAAACGGCGGATTCGCTACTACACAGTCGAATGTCTTCAACTTGCCTCCTTCATGATAGTTAGGTGAGCGAAGAGTATCCCCCTGTGAAACTTTAAAATCCTTTGCACCATGTAAAAACAGGTTCATGCGGGCAATGGCAGACGTGGACAGGTTTTTTTCTTGGCCGTAAATCCGACCATACGTCAATTTATCATTTTTCATGTACCGGATAGCTTCAATCAACATGCCCCCGGTACCACAGGCTGGGTCATAAACTGTTTCCCCAATTTGAGGATTCAACAGCATGATCATAAGCCTAACGATGGAGCGTGGAGTGTAAAACTCACCCGCATTCTTCTTAGAAAGATCTGCAAACTTCTTTATTAGGAACTCGTAGCTATCACCCATAATATCTGCAGAGTAGTTTTTGTTGCCTACTTTAATCCTCGACATGTGCTCTACAAGGTCTTTCAGCCGTTCATCTGATAGTTTCGTTTTGTCGGTCCAATTGGCATCGTCAAAACTACTGAACACGCCGCTTAATGTGTCTGGATTTGCGCGTTCAATACCATTCATCGCTTTAACGATTTCTACGCCCACATTTTCCGTGGCCTCCCGGACATCTTGCCAATGGCATCCTTCGGGGATATTGAAACTGTGATTTTCCGGGAAAGCAGCGTACTCTTCATCGCCACCCGAGCGTTCAAGTGCATCTTGAAATTCTTCATCGTATACGTCGCTAATTCTCTTGAAGAATAGAATAGGCGTTACATAACTCTTATACTCATCTTGGTTGATTGGCCCACGAAGAATGTTACAGGCCTCGAAAAGATGGTTAAATAGCTGCTGACTCGTTGTTTCTTTATTTGTTAGAGTAGAGTTTTCTAATTCCTGATCTACTATTTCTACTGATGATTTGATCATATCGCCTCGCCCCCCTATCTGAATCTTGGCTTCACCGTTTTTTTCGATACCGACACTGCCAATAGCATTTATTTTTTCCAGCTTCGATGGATACTTATTTTCAAACTCTATTAGTATTCTAAGCAAACGCTCATCTAAAAAGGTAAGAGCATGCTTTCTGATTTCTGCGGGTATCCCATAATAGGATTCTGCTATTCCCCCCGTAATAGCCGCCAAGGTATCGCTGTCACCCCCGATTGATATGGCGTTACGGATTGAGTCCTCAAAATTTTCCGATTCGAGGAACGCTACTAACGCTTGAGGAACCGTATCTTGACAGCTTTCATTAAACTCATAGCCATCCCGAATTTCATCAAGCGTAAAATCCAGTGGATAGTAATTCTTCGTTATATGGTCACGAATTTCAAGTAGACTCTTCCCAGAGCGAGCCAGAAAGATAGCGACTGCTGTAGCTTCTGCCCCCTTCAAACCTTCAGGATGACTGTGGGTTACTTCCGTCACCGATTTGGATAGCTGTTTAGCCTCTTCTAGGCTAGTAGCCACAAATCCACACGCACTTACGCGCATTGCCGCCCCGTTCCCGTAGCTTTCGTAGGGTTTTGGATTTTCAGAATGCACCCAATCTTGGAATCGACTCCCATATCCACGATCAGGGTAGTGCCTTCCAAGGCTCTGCATATATCTCACGGCATTTTCCGACAAGTCACTATAATCTGATTTGCTATCTAATAAGGCTTTGGCTATTGCCAAGGACATGACAGAATCATCTGTAATAAAGCATTTGTAGGTCAGGAACTCAAATTGTTTGCTCCTATTATTTCCCCACTCGAAACGAGAACCAACGATGTCCCCAATGATTGCTCCTAACATCATAGCACCTCCAATTAAAACGCCCGCAATTTTTCCAACACTTCACTCCATCGCTTTTCAGCAGTTACAATGGCCTCCTGGTATACCGCCAGCTCCTTGTTGTATTCATCCGCCTTCTTCTGCTGTTCTTCAATAGACGGTAGGGGTATTTCTAAGCCATTTAAATCCCTATACCTGATATTGATTATTGTGGTCCCCTGTTGGATGCCGATGATCATCTTTTCGCCGAGGGGACTATCCAAGAATAATTTAAGATAAGTACTGTTCAGCATCTTGTTATCCGGGCGAATCACAATAACGTTTGATGAAGCGATACAGGGATAAGTTTGAGCACGGAAGATGGCGGTTCTTATAGCGGTACCCCTTGCCGGGATAAGAACATCACCGTCTTTAAGAAGGTAATTCACGAATTTGCGTTCCTCTTCATCAAAGTGGTCAAGATTGCTATAGTCTATATCATAATCGCCAATATTTGAGATGTTTACAACACCGATGCTCCCGTTAGGATCCTTAGCGGAGACTGACTTTCCGCGGAATATATCCGCCACGTCCCCCATGGCTACTTTACGCACAGAGGATTTTTGGAATCTGAGCCATTCTTCATCTTGCTGAGAGAAGATTTTATTAATGTTCCAGTCACCAAGCTCTTCAAGCTCATCCAGCATTACAAAGGTCTCGTCTTCTATGAAGAACTTCTCCCCCACATCTCGTTTACTCCTACGCTCCCTCGCCCCATAGCGCCGAATAGTCACATCATCGTCACCACTTGGTTTAGCATTAACGATGTTAAAAAGGTAAGTTTTAATCCCGGTCCTCTCAAAAACCCCCCCTGGAAGCTCCGCAATTTCCCTAAGGCGATACGTCTGCTGCACAAACCGCCTAAGATCACCGTTCTTCGCCTGAGCAAAAGTGATTCTTGCCGGCATCGTTATTACAAGTTCTCCACCGCTAGTTGTGTGAAGAAGCAAGTTTTCAAGTGCCACGGCATCTAGTTCACGGCACATGAAGGTTTCATCTTCCGCAAGATCCCGCGTTCCAAAGTTTGGAACAGAGAAAATAAGATCGTAGCGATTATTTGTAAAGCCATATTGGTATATGCTAGTATAAAGTACCTCTACATTCTTATAGTTGGTGAAAAGTCTACTAATTACGTGAAGTGCGGTCAAATTCTCGGTGGTGATAGTGAAATTACAATTGGGAAATTCATCCACCGAGTTCTTAAGGTTGGGGACAAATTTTTCGCCTTCAGCAATTAAGATTGTCTCGGCTTCAATATTGAAACGACTATAATACTCAAAAAATAGAGAGTTAGACATTGTTAAATGACCGAATAATCCGTCATCATACGCCATCATCAGTTCCCAATCCGGTTCCCCCTTAAGATCACTGTAAGCCTGGCACACTCTTATTACTTGCTCCTTCTCGTTAAACGGATTATCAATGCCGAGTCTATCGGCCACCGCGAGCATCGTCTCGTAAATCCGTTCTTCTGATAGGCCATTAGCTCTTTTGCGATCGCACTCCAGTTTAGTTTCAGAAATAAGAAGTGCCGCGTCGAGATAAGACTCTGTCCCTAGGTACCCACGTAAAACGTTGATAAAATCGAAGGTCCTTCTTTCGTTTTCCTTAGTCACCATTAAAACCCCCTAAAACCATTTAATTCTTCTATACTAAGAATATCAGGCCGAAGCTTAACTGTCAACCCCTATCCCAAACTTTGGTATGACCATACCAAAGTTTGTTACAGAGCGTAGGGTATGGCCTGCACGTTCATCGGAACAATTCCCCGATTCAACTCTATAGCAAAAATAATTAATCCGCTTTCGCTAGCCTTTTTGCTCTCTGTAGATCTACTGGTCCCGATTTCCGTTAGTTAGAAATGGACCAAACAAATAGAACAGCAACCATTAGGTATCTAAAGACCCCCCATTAATCTTCTTAACTCCTTAAATATCAACCCAAACACAACGTTCTATGGCTGGTGCTTTGGGTCCCTTGGATCGTATTTTGCCCATGCGAATCGCATAACTAGCCAATACTATCCAGACAAAACAGCACCCATAGGTGGAAAAAAGCCCGCTAAACGGGCATCCGCACTGGAGTTACCCACCAGTTCCTTCGAACAAAAAAGAGTTTCCCGACATCGAACCGGCGGCGTAATTGCCGGCTAACGTCTGAAAACCCTCTCTATCTGCCTTTCCAAACCCCTCTACTCCCCCGCCCTCGACATCACACACTCCGCATGCATGGAGTGTGGGGAATGGCTGCCTGGGTGGGGCGAAAGAGGAGAAGCCAGCTCGATGAATTTAATCCTGGAACTCGTCAAAATGTTGTTACCCCTTGGCCCCCATTCCGATAACGCAATAATATGCCACATTAGCGTCCAGTATGATTATCACATAGTCGAGGACAAAAATCACTACTCGCATGAAACCCAAGACATGGACCTATTGGAAATCGTCGAGGCCAGATATCAAAACGCTTCAACGATCTTCTGTACTCAGTTCGCTCCCGGAGGATGGCACGAGAAAATCGGCGAAGTGACCTTAGGGAGCAATAATTATGGGGTAATCACTAACAATATCAAAACTACCCCTAGGCCAATCAAAGTAAGCCCTTAACTCATATTCTCCCGGTTCTAAACTTGGAAAGACCAATTGTCCTTCAGTTCCACCTTGGGTATAAAGATAATGAACCCACTCATTACTACCTGAGTTTGCCCTTGCAATGGTTACCCAATCGGTGGCACTGCCGCTAAATCCTTGGTAATTCACAACAATCTCTTCCCCTGCCCTAAAAGTACGGGCTGGCCACAATAATTGGTCATTAGCCTCTTCGTAACCAACGGTAAAGGCAACCCGTTCTTCTACGGTGTAGCCTCCACTTGGCCAATTGAAGTAGGTCCTAACTTCATAGTCTCCAGCAGGCAGGCCTTGAAAGTCTAGTTCCCCTTGCCGCATTCCCTGGGTGTAGAAAAATTGCCTATAGTGATCATCTGGGGTATTTTGCTGGACTATGGTAATCCAATCCTGGGAATTACCTGGGAAGTTATTAAACATCACCTTAATTGGTTCATTAGGCGAGTAACTTGTCTTCTCGGTCCAGGCATACCTTGCTGTGGTTGGAGCTTGTTCCACTGTAGGTCTTTGGTGGCGTGCTCCTTCGCGCAATTCGGCCTGAGTCTCTGTAATTGGTAACCATTCATAAATATATCTTTCTCGATAATGGAAACCGGCTGTATTAAAGACAATCTCAATTGCCGCTTGATCCCTGGTGTTTTCACCGAAGAAACTAAAGACGAACTGCCCTTCCATATCATTGAGGAAATAATAATGTCTACCTTCAACGGATTGACCAGAGTTGAAGGTCATCAGGTTATAGCTCTTGTTGTCCTTTGCTAAAAACTGGGCGTTTTCCCCATTTCTACCAATTATCCTAAAGGTCACACCAGCAGATAAACCTCCAGCATAATCCCCGGTGGAATGTTCAATAACATCGGCATTAATGGCCATAACCAATCTCTCATATGGGTAGATTACCAAGGGAGGTACAGTCCAGGAGTAAACTGCATGCATGTTCTTGGCTGCCCTATCTGGGATTCGAGCAGGACCACGACTAAAATATTCCAAACGTAATTCACCAATATCTGCATACTCGCTTACACTGCCCATTGGAACAACAATATTACCAATTCGCTCAGGCTTTGCACTCTCAAAGGGACCTGTGGTACTAGTGGTGTAATCCCTACCCACTAATACCCAAGCTTCAATCTGAGAAGCTAAGCTAGTGCCCGTAATGGCTAAGAGAACTATTAAGGACAACAACACAACTAGGCGTGGCCTAAATCCTGCCATGATCTTCCCTCCAATTTTAATTATAGAAATCTTCTTACATGAATGTTTTCGACTATCATGATAAACTATCCTTTTTAAGGCAAAAAGAAAATCGTTAGGGAGGCTCGCCCACCGGCAGTGTTTGGCAAGTAATTTTTTAAGACAATTGAAGTTAACTTGTTTAGAGCATGCATCCGAGGTTAGGATTATCTATTCGTAGTTTTCTCTTGTCGGTCTTTGTCCTTGTTTAGCATTGCCTCCTGAAGCCTGTAGCTTCTCTCACTTGTTTTTTGATTTTTGTTCTTCAATCTTCAGAAAGTTTTCCATAACACACAACCTGACAATCTTGTCTATTAGGTCATATGGGATAGGTCTGTCCAATGGAAAGTTACAGAGCCTTTTGCTCGTTTGTATGGTGCCAATTCTTCGTTGAATGAAGTAATACCGCTAGGCTAAGTCCCTGGTACGGCTACCTCCACCAAGTTGACATCCTGAAAGGATAAGGACACCTAACAGTAGTACAGATAGAGTGACTCTGCTCACTTGGTTTACCCCCTAATTACAGTTTATTCATTATCGTAGTTTCTCAGAAAGCGATTTTTTTCGTAAGTTTGGAGTAGTTTCCCTAATTGCTCTGTCTTCCTTATAATTCCTATATTATTTAACAATCATATATGCCTCTCTGAAGGCTGACCCTAGCAACAGTGCTAAGCCTATAATAACACCAATCCACTGTTCTTTATTGAGTCTTAGTCTGGGAGCCGGTGTCACTTTCTCTGGATTAGTTATAAACAGCTTTCTGATTTCAAATATGGCGATGGAATGAGTAGAAACAGCCAACAACAACAGTGCGGCCATCTCATAGGGCCCGCTTCGAGTGAGAACTTTGAAAGATGGTGCCATCGGTTCCGCAAGCGGACGCATGAATGAATTTGTCCCAAGAAATACAGCGTAACCAATTAGATTGACAAGCGGAACAATATATCCCAGGGGAATGGAATTGATTTTCATTAACCGGTTAAAAATCAAAATTAAACCAACTGGAATCAAATTGAGTGTAAATATTCGCATTCCTTCCCCTATTAGAGAATGGGAATCTTCGCTTGCTAAACTACCAAGCCCCCTCTGTCCTCGCAACATACCTTCAGGAAAAGCGTAATAGCTAGCCACCCAAACCCCAATGAACAGAACAGACGCTAACAGAAAGAACGCTATGAAGCGAATGTGCAAGTTTGGACTTGTTAAGTATTTATTCATGTGTATAACCTCCATTCCGTTTATCGTATAGTGGTTCACCACTCCGCTCTATTGATAAAGGCTGCAGCTATGTCATCACTAAGTTCACGGTTTATTGACTTTGAACGCAATTTAAACAAACTACTCTCGTCCAAAATTGCACAGGAAATATGTTTGGCATCCACCTCAAAGATTCCTGGCCTAGCTATTAGTTCCTTATCCTCCAGCTGATGTGGTCTTTCCGTGATACAGACGGCAAAACCCCATCGTTTAAGGGTTGTTTTCGCGATACAACGCCTAACCTCTTCTAACATCCCTTAAAGACTATCAATGAAAACCTTCATCTGCTCTACTATCGTTAGTGGCTCATGGTGATGCATGTAGTGTCCAGTATCAAGAAACTGGTACTGGGCATTTTCTAGCTGTTCGGCATAGGTAGTCAACAGTTCCCGCCACCCATCGACGCCTACTTCTTTGCCATCAGATATGAAAAAGAACATGGGCGTGTCTACAGGCAAGCCACCCATTTGTACTGTCTGGGCGTTGTCTCGAGCACGTCTGACTTCCTCAAGCATATTGGCAGTCAGCGTTCTTCTATGGACAACACTTGCATAGATCTGCTTCTCTTCCTCACTCAAATATCCACTTTCCATCACTGGAGAGTTAACTACCGCGGGAATCCATCGAGTTATGCCCATGTTACCAAGTGCAGACAGCGCTCGCAGCACAGAAATTGGTGGTATGGGAATGTACTCATATGCCCGAGGTATGGCAGGATCGATACCTACGATTGTTTGGATCTCATCTGGATAATTGCTTGCCCAATGAATTGCTTCTAAGGCTGACATAGAATGGGGAACAAGGATATACGGCGGCGTTTGACCCGCTTCTCTTAGCGCCTGTCGGGTTTCTAAAAACATGCTGTCAATATCACGAGGAATCCCCTTGACCACATCGCTAAATCCGTAGCCGGCCTTTTCAATTACCACAATTCGATAGTCATCTACTAAGTTGACCCACAACGGCTTAAAGTCTAGGGTTGGGGCGCTGGTCCCAGACCCAGCCATAAAGACAAGCGTTGAGTTGCCATCCCCTTTTGAATATACATTAAGCTTGTGGTCATTAACATTAACCAACTGCACTAGCCCAGATGTAGAAGCAACCTCCCGCTCATTAGCCATCCTCACAAGATGATTTACCCACGACGCAGCAAGAATTAGGGTGCACAAAAGTATAAACCCCAACACCACTTTCAACACAATGTTCATGTCACATCATCCTTCCAGTAAAACCCTATTGTTTGTTCTGTTAATACTCCTACAACATCCACCACAGAGAAATACCATTCTTCCTTTTCGCCGTCCCATGCTGTGCGTATACGTCTGTCTTCGAATAGTTGAATCTCATTATGGTTTTCCATCGTCATTACCTCCATTCGGATAGAATTAACGAAATAGGTTAAGTTTGCAGGGTCGAAAAGTCGACAAAGCGTCCTTATATAAATCATACCAAACGAACGTTCCTGTCGCAAGCGAAGAAATAAATCCCATCAACTCATCCACTTTTTTAAGGGACTATCCATCTTGTCTACTCAACTACTCCAAAACACCTTACTATCTAACCTGTCCACTCACCCCTACCTACTCCACCACATTTTCGCTCAGCCCCAAACAAAAACAGGGGTTTCCGGCTCGTCCCATTTCAAGACAGAATTTCTGAAACCCCTTCTATAAAATATCTTAAACTCCTCTACCCATTCCCCACCGACATCAACACCACACACTCAACATGCCTCGTCCAGGGAA
>LSQX01347074.1_pt1 | contig 17414 bp, 12 predicted proteins | sample 654561 | NCBI WGS metagenome assembly LSQX01 (sample SAMN04489861, study PRJNA283612) | anaerobic digester metagenome | isolation source: 4 biogas reactors fed with cattle manure at either 37C or 55C with and... | place: Denmark: Kongens Lyngby | collected 2014
CATTACGCAACCACCATGAAAGTTACCTATTTATTTTTTTGTTTATTTCTTAATCTAAAAACACAGGACAAAATGTTTCTTGCTTTAAAATACTGGAGATAATCATGAAAAAAATTTTAGCAACCTCACTACTTATGATGTTTGTTTTAACTGGTTGTAACACCATTAAAGGCGTGGGTGAAGATGTTTCATCTGCTGGTAATGCAGTCAGCAATACCGCTGAAAAAACTCAGCAAGAAATCCGTCAATAATTCTGGGTTTCTTGGTGAAAACTTTCACCTGAAACATCAGAAATTCAAAAAACCTTGTGCTCAAACAAGGTTTTTTTAACACTAAAATTTCACTTTTTTAGTATTATTCCCCTATTATTAGCACTCATTATTGATAAACGTCTGAAACGCGCATGACCTCTACTGCTACTCTCGATTTAAGCCTGCAACTTTTACGTCAACCCTCGGTCACACCTGTCGATCACAACTGTCAAAACATAATGGCAGCGCGCTTAGAAAAAATTGGTTTCAACATAGAATCTATGCGTTTTGACGATGTCGATAACTTGTGGGCACGTAAAGGCACAGCATCACCCGTTTTTTGTTTTGCAGGTCATACCGATGTTGTACCTACTGGCAGTTTGGATGCTTGGAATTCTGATCCATTCGCACCAGAAATTCGTGATGGCAAATTGTATGGTCGTGGCAGTGCCGATATGAAAACCGCCTTGGCTGCCATGGTGGTGGCTTCAGAACGCTTTGTTGCCAAGCATCCTAATCACAAAGGTTCAATTGCCTTTCTTATCACTTCAGATGAAGAAGGTCCATCTATTAACGGCACGGTGAAAGTGGTAGAAACCTTAGAAGCACGCAATGAAAAAATGACTTGGTGCTTGGTGGGTGAACCTTCCAGTACAAATCAGTTAGGTGATATTGTTAAAAATGGACGTCGAGGTTCACTCAATGGCGTATTGACCGTTAAAGGCAAACAAGGTCATGTGGCTTATCCACATTTGGCGATCAACCCAATTCATACTGCTTCTCAAGCCATTTCTGAGTTATGTGAAACTGTGTGGGATCATGGCAATGAATACTTCCCTGCAACCTCGTTTCAGATTTCAAATATTCAAGCAGGTACAGGTGCAACCAATGTAGTACCAGGCAACATGACTGTCACTTTTAATTTCCGTTACTCAACTGAAGTCACCGCAGATGAATTAAAAGCGCGTGTATTAGAAATTTTAGATCGACATCAAGTTGATTATGAGATTGATTGGACACTATCAGGCTTACCTTTTTTAACACCTGTAGGTGAACTTGTGAATGCGGCACGTCAGGCTATTCGCAATGTGACAGGTATTGAAACTGAATTATCCACCAGTGGTGGTACATCAGATGGCCGTTTTATTGCACCCACAGGCGCACAAGTACTTGAACTTGGGGTATTAAACGCAACCATCCACCAAATTAATGAGCATGTAAATGTAGCCGATTTAGAACCATTGGCGGAAATTTACGAGCAAATTTTAGAAGGTTTATTGACTTAAAATCAGAAAATTCAACACTAACAATAGAAAAGGAACTCAATTTGAGTTCCTTTTCTATTGGCTAAACAATGGTTATTCAGCTGTCAGATTTTCTTGAATGTATTGCAAGTTTGGTACATGAAAGACTTGATCTCCCATACGCACATATTGGAATACGCTAGGATCATCGGCTTGTTGATCATCATCAACCACTTCAGAAATACGCAAACGAATGGTTTGCGGCATTTCATTGCACATCAATGCAAAGCGCTGCTCCATTTCATCACCTTCAATTACCAAGGCTACACCCATTTTTTTTTCAGGGTCATTTACTGCATAGACAGGTAATTGTGAATCGTGCCATTCCACAGTTTTAACCTGTGTGGCATTGTCCAGTGCTGATAAAACAATGTTTTGTGGCAGCAGCATGGGTTGCTTGGCATGACATTCAACAATATAGGCATCAATAAAACCCGTAGATACGGTAATTAAGTGTTGCAACTCTTGTTGACTGATTTGGCCGAGTAAATTTGGACTATTGCTCTGACTCATGGCTTACCCCCGACTCGCTGCTAATAATTGTTCAATATTGGCAAGCAATTCTGCCTCTTGGAACGGTTTACCCATATAGTGGGTAACACCTAAACTGAACGCACGCTCACGGTGTTTTTCACCTGTACGCGAGGTAATCATAATAATTGGCAAGTTGCTGTGAATATCGTGGTGACGTACCAAGTTAGTCACTTCAAAACCATCCATTCGTGGCATTTCAATATCTAGCAGCATCAGGTCTGGTTTAACATTTTCCAGCTGCTCCATGGCATCAATACCATCTTTCGCTGTGACAATATCATAACCTTGACGCTCAAGCAGACGTGACGTTACCTTACGTACAGTTACCGAGTCATCCACAATCATAATCAAGCGGCGTGCATCACGACGTTGAGTATCACGCTGATCGCTAGCTTGCTTGGTACGTTGCGTTGCAAGAATCTGACGGGCAATATTTTGACCATCTAAAATCAGACAAACCTGACCATCACCTAAAATAGTTGCGCCCGCAATTGCACCAATGCTTGAGAACTGCTGACCAATTGGTTTCACAACAATCTGACCACGAGAACCAATTAACTGATCAACCAATAAGGCAATGGTTTGCCCTGTACTGCCTTTAATTAACAGCACCGGTAATGAGTGTCCAACGTGATTTAAACGCGGTAAAGGCTGATTGCCGACAAACTCAGACAAGTAACGTAACTTGTAGCTTTGGTTGTCAATTTGGAAGAGGTCTTCATTGCTGTTGAAGTATGTTTCCAAAGTGCTTGGTGCAATACGCACAATACGATCAATTTGCGCCAATGGTACTGCAAATTGTTGATCACCAACTTTTACCATCAAGGCATCAGATACCGCCACCGTGGTCGGTACACGAATACTAAAGGTTGTACCCTGACCCAAGGATGAGTCTACAGAAACGTGACCACCGAGCGCTTTAATTTCGCTTTGCACCACGTCCAAGCCAACCCCACGACCTGAAATTTGTGTCACCGCCTGTGCAGTGGTGAAACCAGGGTGGAAAATTAACTGTAGGGTTTCATTTTTATCGAGGTCTTGATCTGCCTTAATTAAACCCAAGCTCAAAGCTTTTTGTTTAATTTTAGCATCATCAATCCCTTTACCATCATCCACAAACGTCACCACAACATCTGTACCCTGACGGCTAATGTTGAGTTCAATTTTTCCGACTTCAGGTTTATTGGCTGCCGCACGTTGTGCAGGGTCTTCAATACCATGGTCTACCGCATTACGTAGCATGTGCTCAAATGGAGTCACCAAACGTTCAAGAATGGTACGGTCCAACTCACCTTCAGTATTGTGTACCACCAATTCTGTTGGACGGTTCAAGGTAGATGAAGTCTGACGCACAATACGTTGTAAACGTGGCAACAAGCGTGAGAATGGTACCAAACGAGTACGCATCAAGCTTTCTTGAATTTCGGCCTGAATACGTGATTGTTGTAAAAGCAAACCTTCTGCATCACGGATTTTTTCAGCCAATGTGCTCTTAAAGTCCACCAAGTCCGATGCAGATTCCGCAAGAGATTTAGACAATTGATTCAATGACGAATATTGGTCCATCTCTAATGGGTCAAAGTCTGCATAACGTGAGTTTTCAGAACCGTGTTTGGCAATAATCTGTGATTCCAACTCGCCTTCCATTCGGCGTAACTGATCTGCCAGACGTTTGATTGCCAATTCCATTTCATTCAGCGTACCGCCAAGCTGTCCCAGCTCCATTTCAATACGTGAACGGTTAATCGAGTTCTCACCAGACAAGTCAATCATCTTCTCTACCAAATCGGCAGAGATACGAATCATCTCATTGCTATTGTCTAGTGTGGCTGTTTCACTCCACTCGCCTGACATTGCAGGTGGTTCGGTGCCATCCCCTTGTACAAACTCATAACTACGACTTGGTGATAACAAGTCTGTATGCGTTAAACGCTCAGGCAATTGCGCAGAAACATCCACAAATTGCATAGCTGCTAAGCTCGATTTCAGACTTTCATAATTGCTGTAATCGGCTTTAAAGATAGCATCACGCAACCAAGCTAAAGTGGTTTGTAAAAGTGCATCATAAACATTCGAGTTAAACTGATGTACAGCAAACTGTTCAAAGGTACTTTCAAGCTGATAAGCAATTTGCGCAACTGGCTCAATTTCAGCCATACGTGCGCCACCTTTTAAGCTGTGTGCAGCACGTTGTAACTGTAGCAAAATACTACGGTCACTACGTTGCTCAAACCAATGTTTCAAGCGCTGATCCGCAGAATCTAAAATTTCTTCAGCTTCTTCACGGAAGGTTTCTTCTACTATAGAAAGCAGTTGTTCGTCTTCAGACTCAACCGTGGTTTCAGGTGCTACAGTTTCAGTGATTGGCTCAAATACGGCTGCAGGGGCATCTTCAAGTTCAACTGAAACATCATCTGCCAATACTTCTTCTGCAGGCTGCATCTCAGCTTCAGCTTCGGCGTCTGTTTCAACTTGCGCTGTCTGCTCTTGTTGCATTGAAGGTTGAACAGCGGTAGTCGTTTCAACCGACTTACCTTGTGACAAGCTAACAATGTCAGCCAAAATCGCAATAGATTCTGGCGCTGCATAGTCCACACCTTCTTCACGAATAGTTTGAATACGGTCTGCAATGTCGTCTTGTACTAAGCGAATAATTTGAATCAACGCAGGTGAAACAACAATTTGGTTGTTGATAATGCGCTCATAAATTGATTCGAGGTTATGCGCAATCAAACCAATATGCGTTGCAGCAATCATATTCGCACCACCTTTTAAAGTGTGCAAATAACGCATCAGGTTGTTTAAGGCTGATGTATCACTGGCGTCTTTAGACCACGTGTTTACATCTTCATCCATTCCCACCAAAAGTTCTTCGGCTTCTTCAAGGAAGATGTCTTGTAAATCTGGATCAAAATCTTTGTTGGCATCTGCTGCGTGGATATTTTGACGGTCAGCAGCAATACGCTGTGACAATTGCGCCAAGTTTACTACGCCAGAACTTTCAGCAGTTGCAACTTCTGATGCAGTCTCAACATTTTCCACTTCAGCAAGGGCAGTTTCAGTGACTTGATCAGCTTCTTCAATCACACTTTCAGATTTTTCAAACGCTATATCTTCAATATCTTGCTGTACAAATGCAGTTAAGTCATTTAAGGTTTTCTGAATATCTTCGGTAACCGTAACACGCTGTCCCGCAGCCAAGGTATCGAATAAATGAATAAACTCTTGGTGCGCCTGTGCAAATAACTCATAACCATATTCAGAGTTAAGCAGAATTGGTTTGGCTAAAACACTGTCGTAAGCGGCTTTAAGTTCTTCAGTAAATTGATGGATACCCACTGACGCACGGTTATCAGTATGCTCTACCAATAATTGTGCCTGCGCACTCAATTCTTGCAAATAGTCTGGATATTGTGCTTGTGCCAATTTATCAAATTCAAACTCAGCATCAAGTAAACGGTCAATATTCAGTTCAATTAATTTAGAGACCAAACCTTGAGGATTGGCTAATTCATCAGTGTCGCTGCTGCTAAAGCCGTAGTTATCCCACGCTTTATTAAAGGTGTCATAAATGACATCTAAACCATCACAACGTCCTTGACGTAAAATATGCAAATAATCACGTACAAATTCTGCATATTGCACTAACAATGCTGTTTCTTTAGAGGTTGATTCAATTTCATCTTGCACAAAGGCTTTGAACAAGTTTTCAACTTTAGAGCTTGCTTCAAACACCTGCTCAATTTGAGCCATAGATGAACTGCCACGCAAAGTATGCAAGGCGCGAATCAGACCATTGTAATCTTGAGATTTAATTTGTTCTTGTGCCAAGAATTGATCAATAGTGGCCAAATGCTCTTCGGCTTCTTCAATAAAAATAGATAGGGTTTCAGCCAATAGACTTTCATCTGTGCTCGTGTCTTGCTCAACTTCAGCGTGTTCAACATCTGCAGGCAGTTCTGCTGATTCTAATTCTTCTGTCGCCGCTACTGTAGTAGTCATTTCAGACTCAACCGCATCACTCAGCTCAAGACCTGTTGGTATATCTTGTGCTGTTAATTGATCGGCTAAAACAAGTAATTCTTCTAATGCTGGTTCAGGACTTTGGTTTTGCTGTAATTGTTGTCCTAAAAGTACCAATGGGCGTAAATCAATATCAATGACACCCACATTTTTGAAAATTGGATACAGTTTATATTGATAAATATGGAAAACAGTTTTTGCAAATTTTTGAATATCAGTATTTAGGGTAACAGCACCCGAAAGCACACGGTTTAAAGTATCTTCTACCGTCCATGCCAGTTCGCCCGCAGACTTCGCACCGACCATGCGACCCGAGCCTTTTAAGGTGTGAAAGTGACGACGAATGGTCACTAAAGTTTCTTGGTCTGTCGGATTTTCGAACCAAGTTACAAATAATGGATTTAATTCTTCGAAGATTTCTTCAATTTCTTCAACAAAAATTTCAAGAATTTCCGCATCTTGATCAAGATAACTATCTTCAGGAAGCGTCGTTGTTTCAACTAAATTTTTTAATATTTCTTTCATAGCTAAGGCTTCTTACGTTTTCAGCACCGAAAGGTACTTCAACTTAATTGTAACCATCCTGAATGCCCCTAACTCAAAAGTTAAGTTCATCTTTTCGATGCTTTATCTCTGAATGATGGTGTACCTCTACCGAAGTATAGGTACACCCTTCCCCAAGCTGGAATTCCGCTTATTCAGGTAGTTTAAAGTCAGTTACAGATTCACGTAATGATTCTGCCATGTTGGCCAACTCAGATACCGAACGTGCTGTATCAAAGGTTGCCGTTGTGGTTTGCGAAGTAATTTCTTGTACAACGTTCATCGTAGTTGCAATGTGACCTGCAGACGCAGACTGTAGTTTTGCAGCATCCGAAATGTTAGAAATCAATTTCGCAAGGTTGCTCGATACTGTTTGAATCTCATCGAGTGCAACACCCGCATCCTTAGATAAGTTCGCACCACGTACAACCTCAGAAGTCGTTTGTTCCATCGAAATTACGGCTTCGTTGGTATCGGTCTGAATCGTTTTAACCAGTGTTTCAATCTGCTTAGTTGCAGATGCTGAACGTTCTGCTAGACGCTGTACCTCATCCGCAACGACCGCGAAACCACGACCTGCTTCACCCGCCATAGACGCCTGAATTGCTGCGTTCAATGCCAAGATGTTGGTTTGGTCGGCAATATCGTTAATCAAGGCAACGATGTTACCAATCTCTTGTGAAGATTCACCCAAACGCTTAATACGCTTAGAGGTTTCTTGAATCTGCTCACGAATGATATCCATACCTTCAATTGAACGGTTTACAACGTCCGCACCATTCGATGCGATATGTACCGAACGTTCTGCTACCGCAGCGGATTCTTCCGCGTTGGCAGATACTTGGTCAATCGACATTGCCATTTCGTTAATCGCCGCAGATGCACCTGCAATTTCTTGCGCCTGATGTTCAGAAGCTTCTGCTAACTGGTTGGTAATGTTCTGCGTAGTTGCCGTATATTGTGCAACTTCGTGTGATGTTTCATGAATACGCGATACAAGGTCACGTAATTGGTCAATCGCGAAGTTAATCGAGTCAGCAATTGCGCCTGTAAAGTCTTCCGATACCGTTGCGTATGAACGTAAGTCACCATCTGCAAGGTCGGCGATCTCATCGAGTAGACGTAAAATCGCGTTTTGGTTACGGTCATATTCATCTTGTAGACGAACCACACGAGTTTTATCGGCTTCACCACGTAAGCCAAGTAATTTGAATACACAGAACAAGAATGCAAGTAAGGCTGCAATTAAGCCAATTGCTGGAATTGCAATAGACCAACCTGAACTGCCAGACAATTTATTTAAATTACTTAAAAGTTTATCAGACTGGTCAAAAATAGAAGATGAAGCCTGACGTACTTTTACAATTTGAGTAGAGTTACTTAAAACGGTTGCAGCAGCAGATTTCAATACATCTTCGTATTCGGCTTGAATACCTGTTAATGACTCACGTAAGTCTTCTTGTGCAATACGTTGTACACCCAACTCTGCACTACCATTTAACTGTGCAGCCAAATACGCACCGAAAGTTTCAGTATCGGCACTGAAGTCATCCGCAGATTCACGCGAACTGTCTGTACCTGTTAATACCGAGCTGATTGAACGCAAGATACGTTCCGCAATGAATACTTGGTTTTTCGCAATTACAACCTGGCTACTTGGCATATCTTGACGTGCCATTTGGTCAACCATCAAGTTATATTCAGCCTGAATACCTGGAATGGTTTCACTGATTGCAATGTTAGTGTCATAAAGTTGGTTAATGATTTTTTGTTGCGAAGCAATCAAATCAATATTTTCAGAAACCGATTTCCACTGTGTTTCAACTTCACGCAACGTGTCTGTACTAGCATGAATGTCTTTAACCGTTTCTAAGTTTTCTGCAAAAGATTTTTGCGAATCAGTCAAATTTTTGATTGATTCAGGCATACCTGATGCAGTTGCTTCAGTCGCTTGACGTGAAATGGTTTGTGACAATAGACGTAAATCACCCAAACTACGGGTAAAATCGTTATTACGCGGCACACTATAAAAAAGGTATAGCAACAGGAAAAGCGATAAGATGATACAAAAAGCTGCGCCTAAAATAAGTGGCTTAGATTTTTCTGTTTCACCAAATACACTCGCAAACTCATCAGTTCGCGTTTGTAATTTTGCCACAAAACCTGGCCCACTTGCTTTACGAACAGTTTCTTCGCCTGAATTTTTCTTTTTAAGTTTAAAGCCCATGCAGCTTCTCCCCGATTGACGCCTTCATTTTTTAGGTGCGCGACAGTTAATTTATAAATTTTATAGATGCGTTCATGTATTTTGGGTTTTGCAATAAACGACTAAATAAGAAAACATGCCATTGTTGGTTATGCTGGTGAAAATAGCCCTGACAATATTCTTGTAAATTACTTTCTAAATCATTGTGTTTAGAGAAGAAACTTTTCTTATTAAAGTGCTGTATACCCAAAACTTGATCTACAACCAAACCGACATAATGGTCATTATGACTAATACACATTACTTTTTGAGTAGGTGAATATTGGCTGCTTTGCCCAGAAACATAATGTGCCAAATCTGAAACTGAGAGCAATCTACCCCGAATATTGGCCAAACCGACCACCCAAGGTTGGGTGTTCGGAACTGGTGTGTATTTCGGTGGGTAAATAACCTCAGAAACCTCTCCCAATGGAGCAACAAAATATTGCCCCATCATCTCAAAAGCAATGCCTGACCAGCGGTTTACCTCATTTTCGGTACTAACGTAGTTTTTGTTACCACGTTTAGATAACCGAAGTAATTCAATAAAACCATTTGCAGCCATAGCTTATCCTGCATTTAGATGTTGATTAATCACATCAATTAATTGTTTTTCGTCAACAGGTTTGGTTAAGTAATCGCATGCACCTTGGCGTTTACCCCAGACACGGTCAGTGGCCTGATCTTTGGTACTTACAATTACAATTGGAATATGCTTGGTGGTATCACCACGCGAAATTTGACGCGTCGCTTGGAAGCCATTTACGCCCGGCATAACCACATCCATTAAAACTAAATCTGGCAATTCAGCTTGTGCCATGGTGACTCCATCTGCACCATTAGCAGCTTCAATCACTTCAAAGCCATGTTTAGTCAAAATCTCTCTGAAACGGAAGGTTTCTGTAGGCGAGTCATCGACTATAAGAATACGAGCCATTATTTTCCCCAATAAATCTAACGATATAGTTATGCTATCACGTGGTTACGAATTGCGTTTAATAATTCGTCTTTACTAAATGGTTTAGTTAAATATTCGTCTGAACCGACAACACGCCCTTTGGCTTGGTCAAATAGACCATCTTTACTTGAAAGCATGATGACCGGAATGTTTTGATAGTTTTGTGAATTTTTAATCAAGGCACAAGTTTGGTAACCATCTAAACGTGGCATCATAATATCTACGAACACAATATCAGGATTTGATTCTGCAATTTTGGATAAAGCTTCAAATCCATCTACTGCGGTAACCACTTCGCAACCTTCTCGTTGTAAGAGCGTTTCGGCTGTACGGCGAATGGTTTTTGAATCATCAATCACCATGACTTTTAGATTTTGGAATTTATCGTCCATTCAATGACCCTTCCCATTTTGTTTGTACAAGCAACTGAGTAGAAATTTTTACACATTGATCGTATTTTTAACATATCTTTACTTGTAGTTTCAACGAACATATTTAGCTCGAAGCTACACTTTTACACCATTATCACCAAATCACTCACACTTTCTGGTGACCATCGATATTTTTTTATCGGTTGTGTTTTTTTAATTTCTAATTTTGATCTAATATAACACTATATATTACGTTTAATTTAAGTAATTTAGTCAACTTTCATTTGGGGGACAACGTGAGCACTTATTTTGCACAATTACTCGCTGTCAAATTAAAACAAAATAAAAAGTCGTTCAAAATAGCGATGCTAGCGTTGCTTCTGTTTCCCTCTGCACAATTGATGGCCGAAACTCAAAATAAAGCAGTATGGTATCGTTATTATGATCAAAAAGGTGTAGCCAATATTAGCAGCAATGTGACCCCAAATCATATCCGCTATGGCTATGAGGCTTTGGATCGGAACATGCAAGTGATTCAGCGTGCTCGTCCCTATAACACTGAAACCGATATAAAAAAAGCACCACAACGTGCTGCACAAGCACGTCAGAGCGAGTCTGACCAGCGCCTCAAAAAAGCCTATACCAATAGCCAGACTGCAACTATAAAACGGAACAACGCTTTAACGCACATTAAAAAGCAAATTAGCTTTCAACAAGAACAACTAAAGCAACTCCAAACAGACCGTATTAGTTTTAAACGTCAAGAAATGGAGTATTTACGTAAAGTTAAGCCTGTACCACCACAACTGAAAACCAATTTAGACAATAACTTAAAAAATATTGAATTAAAAAAAGATATGATTCAATCTTTACAAACAAGCTATCGAAATACCCAAGCAGAATACGACAGAATTATTCAACGCCTCAGAGCCCTAGAATAGGGCTGGCTTTTTTTGCGTTGTCATTTTGACATTAAAATAAGGACAAATATGCATGCACATTGCACAGCGTATCGCATTCATTTTTAATCAACAACCTTTGCCACTTCTTCGGATCAGTACACTTGGGTTATGTGTATTTCTTTCTGCCTGCCAAAAAAATGAAACAGAAAATGTTGCTCCCACACCAGAAAAAATAGAATTAATTCAACAAGATTTAGTTACCATCCAGCAAGGCAGTGCCATCGAAAAAACTGCCTTTACAGGCACCGTGCGTGCGGTCAATCAAAGTAGTATTCAATCGCAAGTCAGCGCCACTGCCACATCCGTGAATGTGAAAGTGGGTGATGCAGTGCAACGTGGGCAAACCTTGGTTCGTCTGAACAATCAAGACAATGCTGCACGCTTGGCGCAAACACGCGCCAATTTGGCCGCAACCCAAGCTCAAGCCAACCAAGCTCGGAATATGATGCAGCGAAAAAAACGCCTGCTCGATCAAGGTTTTATTTCACAGGTTGAATATGAACAAAGTCAGTTGGACTATCGTGCGCAAATTGAAAATGTGCGGGTACAACAAGCCAATGTAGATATTGCACTCAAAGCCGATCAAGACGGCACGATTACAAGCCCTATACGTGGCGTTATTACTCAGCGTCAAGTAGAACCAGGGCAAACTGTTGCTGTAGGACAGACTTTATTTGAAGTGGTCGATCCTTCACGCTTAGAAATTCAAGCCAAATTACCAAGTGACTTACAGGCAGCCCTGAAAGTGGGACAAAAAATTGAATATCAATTGCAAGGTCACAACAACACACTCAATGCCCAGATTAGTCGTGTTTCTCCTGTTGCAGATTTAGCCAGTCGTCAAATTGAGTTTTTTGCCACTCCATTAGAAGCCCTCCCCTCACTCAGTATTGGTGCTTTTGTAGATGGTCATATTTTGGCAAGCAATCAAATTTCAGGGCAAATTATTCCACTTAACACCATCCACAATATAGAAAACAAGCCTTATGTATGGGTTATTCGTGATCAAAAAATTGCACGTATAGACGTTACTGTTTTAGAACAACGCTATAGCGACAATACCGCTGTGATTCAAGGCTTACAACCCAATGACTTGGTCAGTCGTGTTAGCTTTCAGCCTGATCAAATTCAGCAACCTGTAATCATTCAAAAACAGCCGCAATAGTACGCAAATATTGTATTGAATCTGTCCAATAAATAAAAAATCAGGATCGTTGTTATGTGGTTTACCCGAGTTAGTGTCAAGTACCCTGTTTTTACCATCATGATGATGTTCTGTCTGATGGTGCTTGGCTTGGCCTCATGGCAACGTATGGGTGTAGAAGAATTTCCTGATGTCGACTTCCCTTTTGTGGTGGTTTATACCAGCTATCCGGGCGCCTCACCTGAAACAGTCGAGTCTGAAATTACCAAGAAAATGGAAGATCAGATCAATACCATTTCTGGACTAAAACAACTGGTTTCACAATCTAGTGAAGGACTGTCTACCATCATTGCCGAATTCAATTTGGATGTTCCTTCAGCAGTCGCGGCACAAGATGTACGTGATAAAATTTCTTCAGTCAGTGCAGAGTTTCGTGATGAAATTCAAGACCCTGTGGTAGAGCGATACGATCCAACAGCCAATGCTGTCATGTCGATTGTATTTGAATCATCACAAATGTCCCTGCGGGATTTGAGCTCCTATTTAGATCAACAGGTTGTGCCACAACTACGCACCGTGTCAGGCGTGGGCACAGTCAATTTACTGGGCGATGCACAACGACAAATTCGGATTGAGGTTGATCCACAAAAATTAATGAGTTTTGGCATAGGGGTTGACCAGGTCATCAATACCCTTAAAGCTGAAAATATTGAGGTTCCTGGCGGTACACTCAAGCAGGCCAACAGTGAGTTGGTGGTCGAAATCCAATCCAAAGTTATCCATCCATTGGCTTTTGGCGATTTGATTATTGCCAACAAAAATGGGGCACCGATCTTTTTAAAACAAGTAGCGACCATTCAAGACAGCCAAGCCGAATTGGAAACCAGTGCATTTTTAAATGGACAAACAGCTGTTGCTGTCGACATTTTACGCAGCTCCGACTCCAACGTCATTGAGGTGGTGGATAACACCTACAAAACTCTGGATCGTATCCAAGAGCAACTCCCTGCAGACATCACCGCAAAAGTCGTGGTAGATTCTTCTAAAGGCATTCGTGGCAGTATTCGCGATGTGGCACGTACGATTATTGAAGGTGCCATACTTGCAGTCCTGATTGTACTGCTGTTTCTAGGTTCATTTCGTTCTACAGCCATTACAGGGCTAACATTACCCATTGCCCTACTGGGTACACTAGCCTTTATTTGGGCATTTGGTTTTACCATCAACATGATGACCTTGCTGGCACTCTCACTCAGTATTGGCTTATTAATTGATGATGCAATTGTGGTGCGTGAAAATATTGTACGTCACGCCGATATGGGTAAAGATCATGTTACTGCAGCTCTAGATGGCACCAAAGAAATTGGCTTAGCTGTTCTCGCTACAACCTTGACCATTGTTGCGGTATTTTTGCCCGTTGCATTTATGGGCGGCATTATTGGGCGTTTCTTTTATCAGTTTGGTGTGACTGTAAGTACCGCTGTACTGATTTCCATGTTTGTCAGTTTTACCCTAGACCCGATGCTATCTGCACATTGGGCAGAAAAAACCAATCCAAATAAAAAACCAGGTCGTATAAAGCGCTTCCTCAATTGGATTTCCAACAAGCTGGATAATTTAAGCGCACATTACGAAAAATTATTAAAACTGGCACTACGTTTTCGGGTTATCACCTTATTGATTGCTGTAGGCTCTTTGTTCGGTGCGCTCGGATTATCCAAACTGATTGGCACTGAATTTGTTCCCGTTCCAGATAAAGGTGAAATTCGGATTAAATTTGAAACCCCTGTAGATGCCTCTTTGGAATATTCACAAGCCAAACTACAACAAGTGGATTACATTATCCGTCAACACCCCGAAGTTCGTACAACTTATGGCGTTATTAATAGCGTAACGGATCGGGGTAAAAACCATGCTAGTTTACGTGTTACCGTTAGCCCGCGTAATGAACGCCAACAAAGCCTGACTGATCTCAACAATGAATTCCGTCAGCGTTTGCAAAGTGTTGCAGGCATTAGTATTACCTCGGTGGCTTCTGCGGACGAAACAGTATCTGGTGGTCAAAAGCCCGTGATGATTTCCATTAAAGGCCCAGATTTAGCCGAACTACAAAAAATTTCTGACCGCTTTATGTCCGAAATTGCACAGGTAGAGGGGATTGTCGATTTAGAAAGTTCACTGAAAGCGCCTAAACCTACGCTTGGTGTGCATATAAATCGTGTCTTAGCCAGTGATTTAGGATTATCAGTCAATCAAATTGCCAATATTATCCGACCACTCATCGCTGGGGATAATGTTACGACATGGCAAGATGAACGTGGTGAAACCTATGATGTGAACGTGCGCCTAACCGAAAACCAACGCAGTCTGCCAAGTGATGTACAAAGCATGTATTTGACTTCACAAAAAACTGATTCCAATGGACAAAGCATTCTAGTGCCTTTGGCGAGTGTTGCGAGCTTTGAAGAAAGCCTCGGTGCAGCACAAATTAACCGAAGAGATTTAGCTCGTGAAGTTTTGGTAGAAGCGAACACCGCAGGTCGACCTGCAGGTGACATTGGTGCCGACATACAAAAAATTCAGGATAATTTTAAACTCCCTGCAGGCTATAGTTTTGACACCCAAGGTTCTAATGCCGATATGGCCGAATCTGCGGGTTATGCACTGACAGCAATCACACTCTCCATCGTATTTATTTATATTGTTTTAGGCTCGCAATTTAACAGCTTTATTCACCCCGCAGCAATTATGGCTTCTTTACCGTTGTCGCTCATTGGTGTGTTCTTGGCGCTGTTTATTTTTAATTCCACCATGAACCTATTTTCTATTATTGGCATTATTATGCTGATGGGACTGGTGACCAAAAATGCGATTCTTCTCATTGATTTTATTAAAAAAGCTATGGATCAAGGTGAGTCACGTTATGACGCCATTATTGCCGCAGGTAAAACCCGACTACGCCCTATTTTAATGACCACCAGTGCCATGGTGATGGGGATGGTACCCCTCGCCCTTGGACTGGGAGAAGGCGGTGAGCAAAGTGCACCTATGGCACATGCTGTTATTGGTGGTGTGATTACGTCTACACTGCTGACCTTAGTTGTTGTACCCGTGATTTTTACTTACTTAGATGACTTTAAAAACTTTATGCTGCACCAAACCCGCAAATTGCTTTCATAGCATCAAACGACATTGACGTATAATGGAGGGGCTAAATTTTAACGCAAGCTTAGCCCCATTTTTATTGTATAATCCGGCTCTGAAAAAATTCCATTTTAACGCTTCTTTATTTAGGACAGTTTCCATGCGCGCGAGTCGCTTTTTATTTGCTACGTTAAGAGAAACCCCAAACGATGCCGAGGTGATTTCTCACCAGCTGATGTTACGTGCGGGTATGATTCGTAAATTGGCTTCAGGTTTATATACTTGGCTGCCAATGGGTGTGCGTGTGCTAAATAAAGTTGAAGCAATTGTTCGTGAAGAAATGAACCGCTCAGGCGCTTTAGAAACATTTATGCCTGTTACACAACCTGCTTCTCTTTGGGAAGAGTCAGGTCGCTATGTGCAATATGGCCCAGAATTACTGCGCTTCAATGACCGCCATAACAACCCTTTTGTACTTGGCCCAACCCATGAAGAAGTAATTACCGATTTAGCGCGTAATGAATTAAAAAGTTATAAGCAATTACCAATTAACTTTTATCAAATCCAAACCAAATTCCGTGATGAAATTCGCCCTCGTTTTGGGGTGATGCGTTCACGTGAATTTATGATGAAAGATGCATACTCTTTCCATACCGATCAAGCATCTTTACAAGAAACTTATGATGTCATGTACGACACTTACTGCCGTATTTTCACACGTTTAGGTTTAGATTTCCGCCCAGTACAAGCCGATACAGGCTCTATTGGTGGTTCAGGCTCGCATGAATTTCATGTTTTGGCATCGAGTGGTGAAGATGATATCGCTTTCTCTACCGAATCTGATTACGCAGCAAACATTGAAATGGCAGAAGCTATTTTAGTGGGTGAACGTGCGGCAGCAACACAAGAACTAAAAGTTGTAGATACACCAAATCAAAAAACCATTGCCGATGTCACTGCATTTTTAGGTGCAAACAGCAATCAGTCTATAAAAGCACTTTTGGTGCAAGGTGTTGCCAATGAATCAGGACAAGTTCCTGTAATTGCTTTATTCTTACGTGGCGACCATGAGCTGAATGAAATTAAAGCAGAAAAACACCCACTGATTGCAGCTCCACTTACTTTTGCAACAGAAGCACAAATTGCAGATTTAGGCTTAACTGCAGGTTTTGTTGGCCCACAAGGTTTACTTGAAAAAGGCATCACGGTGATTGTAGACCGTGCTGCATCAGTACTTTCAGATTTTATTGCGGGTGCAAACCAAATTGACCAACATGCAACAGGTGTAAACTGGGAGCGTGATGCGCAATATACTGAAGTTTATGATTTGCGTAACGTCGTTGAAGGCGATCCATCTCCAGATGGTAAAGGTACCTTACAAATTAAACGCGGCATTGAGGTTGGTCATATTTTCCAGCTTGGCACTAAGTATTCAGAAGCTTTGGGCTGTAAAGTTCTTGGTGAAGATGGTAAGCCGTTTACCGTAACTATGGGATGTTATGGTATTGGTGTTACCCGTGTAGTTGCCTCTGCTATTGAACAAAACTTTGATGATAAAGGCATCATTTGGCCTGCAGCAATTGCGCCATTTGAAATTGCGATTGTGCCAATGAACGCACACAAATCACCACGTACATTAGAAGCAGCAGAAGCACTGTATGCAGAATTGCAAGCAGCAGGTTATGATGTGTTGTTAGATGATCGTAATGAGCGCCCAGGGGTCAAATTCTCTGATTTAGAACTTACTGGAATCCCACACCGTATTGTGATTGGTGAAAAAGGTTTAGATGCAGGTACTTTTGAATATAAAGGCCGTCGTGACTCTGAATCTGTAAATATCTCAAAAAAAGAGTTGTTGGCTAAAATTGCAAAATAATTTGCTTTTATAAAAAATCCCGCTTAAGCGGGATTTTTTATAAAAGCAAATTATTTTGC
>LSQX01161356.1_pt1 | contig 17411 bp, 18 predicted proteins | sample 654561 | NCBI WGS metagenome assembly LSQX01 (sample SAMN04489861, study PRJNA283612) | anaerobic digester metagenome | isolation source: 4 biogas reactors fed with cattle manure at either 37C or 55C with and... | place: Denmark: Kongens Lyngby | collected 2014
TTTGGTCGGCTTCTCTTTCCCATTTCAGAATCATCCAAAAGACTAAAGCTGTAAACATAGACGACATGGCATAAACTTCGCCTTCAACTGCCGAAAACCAGAATGTATCTGTAAAGGTGTAGGCTAATGAAGCCACCATTGCACCTCCAAAAATAGCTATGGCTTTGTGTTTTGCAATTATTGTATCACCTATTTTTGCAAGCTTTCTCAAAAGCATTGTCATAGACCAGAACATAAATGCAATGGTAAATCCAGAGCATAGTGCCGACATAACGTTTATATACCAAGCAACTCTGCTAACATCGCCCAAGGCAAGCATGCTAAAGATTCTACCTATCAATTGAAAAGTTGGTGCCCCCGGAGGGTGTCCCACTTGAAGTTTATAGGCAGTGGCTATAAATTCACCGCAATCCCAAAAGCTTGCCGTAGGCTCAGCAGTTAGGATATAGACAGTTGAAGCTATTATAAAAGCCAACCACCCAAATGCATTATTGAAAATTTTGTACATTCTTTCGTTCATTCTACAAGGAATTTAATGAATTAAATTGTGATAAAAATCTAATATCGTTTTCAAAAAACATTCTAATGTCTTTTGTCTTAAAAATTTGCTGTGTCATTCGCTCAATGCCCATTCCAAAGGCATAGCCGCTATAAATCTTACTATCAATTCCACATAGTTCCAAAACTTGCGGATCGACCATTCCGCAACCCAAAATCTCGACCCATCCTGTGTATTTACACAAATTGCAACCTTTGCCATTACAAATATCGCAACTTATATCCATCTCAGCCGAAGGCTCGGTGAAGGGGAAATAAGAGGGACGAAGGCGGATTTTTGTCTGTTCGCCAAATAGCTCTTGGGCAAAATAGAGTAAAGTTTGTTTTAAGTCGGCAAAAGAGACATCTTTGTCGATAAACAAACCCTCCACCTGGTGGAAAATGCAGTGTGCACGTGCCGTTATGGTTTCGTTACGAAAAACTCGTCCAGCACAAATTGTTCTGATGGGTGGCTCTTGAGATTCCATTACACGCACCTGAATTGATGAAGTGTGCGTGCGAAGTGCAATGTCGGGATTTGTTTTTATAAAAAACGTATCTTGCATATCTCTTGCAGGATGCTCTTCGGGAAAGTTTAATGCACTAAAATTGTGCCAATCGTCTTCAATTTCGGGACCTTCAGAAACTGTAAATCCAATTTTTTTGAAGATGTCGTATATCTTTTGAGTAACGATGGTTAAAGGGTGCAAGCCCCCAATATGTGCATATGATGTAGGTCTTGTCAAATCGTTATATTCGCCATCTGTCGAAATTTCATTTTCGAACTTTTCGGTATAGCTGTCAATGATTTCTTGAGCCTTGTTTTTTAGTCTATTTACCTCTTGTCCAAAATCTTTTCTGCTTTCAGCAGGAATATTTCTCATCTCACCAAAAAGCATGGTAACTTTACCTTTTTTTCCAAGATAGTGAATTTTAAACTTCTCTAAATCACTCTTGTTTTCGGGTGAAAAAGATTCAATTTCTTGATATAAACTTTTTATATTTTCGTTCATTAAATATTACTTTACAATTTCCATTGAAATTATCTTCACATCAACCTCGGGTCTGTCGTTGCGACCTGTTTTTTCAGCAGCTATGGCATCAACAACTTCTATTCCTTTCACAACTTCGCCAAAAACAGTGTAAGCACCGTCCAAGTGAGGGGTTCCACCAACACTCTTATAGGCATCTCTTTGCTCTTTGCTGAATTTAGTACGCATTCTCATTTCAAAATTATCCAACTGGGCATCGTTATATTTGTTCCCCTGAACAATATAAAACTGCGAGCCACTGGATTCACGTTTGGGGTTTATCTGGTCGGCAGTACGAGCGGCAGCCAAAGCACCTTTTTTGTGGATAAATTTCGGATTTATCTCTGCTGGGATAGTATATCCGGGTCCGCCACTGCCCAACGGAATATTGGTAGCTGCACCAATAGACTCAGGGTCGCCACACTGAACCATAAAATCTTTAATCACTCTGTGAAAAAGAACACCATCATAAAATTTTTCTTTAACAAGTTTAATAAAATTGTCGCGATGTAGAGGTGTTTCATTGTATAACTTGATGGTAATATTACCTTTTGTAGTCTTTATCAGTACCATAGTCTCTTTTTTATTTGATTGTGAAAATAGATTTAAACTCAAAAAAATGAGCGTTAACGCTAATAAATGATTTATTTTTCTCATAATTCTAAAATTTCTTTTATATTTGCTTTGTGGTTTTGTGCAAATTGATTTTGCAATATTACAAAAAATACCAAATATTGTAACAATTTTGTACGTCTTATAGTATAATAAATGTTTTAATAATACTTAAATTATGAGAAAAACGATTTTAATGATTGCAATTGGACTAATAGTGGCAACAATGATGATGCTTACTGCCGGTGGTTGCAAAAAAGATACCGATTGTAAATTGGTCGTAACAGTAAAACACCTTAGCGATACCAATAGAGTAGTGCCCCAATGTAGTGTTTTAGTCAAAAAGTATGATGTTGAAGCAGCAGGTTTTACAAATACAGCTGGACAATTCGACTATACATTTAAGTATGAAGCAATTCTCGATATTTTTGCGCTAATAGACACAAGCACCGACCCGCTAACCAATAGCTGGCTAAAAGGCGAAAGCTCTGTTAGGCTTGAACCTGGGCAAACGGTACACAAAAGTGTATTTATTAGAGCACTCGAATAATATTGAAAAATTAAAATTCGAGTTTAGATCTTAAAAATCAATATTTTAAAAATACTGATGTTTTATATGTCAGTATTTTTTGTTTTAGTATGAACTAAAAAACTAATTTTGCACCATGGAAACAATTAGACAACAAAAAGTATCGGCATTAATAATGAAAGAGCTTGGTGCTATTTTTCAAAAAGAAGGCTATTCCCTAATGGACGGCATGATGTTAACAATAACAGATGTTAGACTCACCAAAGATTTATCCATTGCAAGAGTTTATATTAGCATATTTGGAAATAAAGATAAAGAGCTACTTATTCAAGCCATTAGACATAAAACCAAAGAGATAAGATTTCAATTGGGAAATGCAGTGAAACATCAATTGAGAATTATACCCCAATTGGAGTTCTACAATGACGAAACCCTGGATAAATTAGACAGAATTAACGAACTGCTCAAAGATTAAAATTATGCAATACGACCCCATAAAACGCTCGCTGGGTAAGGTTTTTAATAAACATCCTTTTCTGAGAAAAACATTTTATAAATTATTAGACTTACTTCTTTTGCGTGCTTGGCATATCAGAAAAGAGTCGAAAACAATATTCAAAAACTGCTCCGAAAATATCAATATCTTAGATGCTGGTTCTGGTTTTGGACAATATAGCTACTTTCTGTCCAAAAAATGTCCCAAAGCACAAATTTTGGGTGTAGATGTAAAAGAGGAACAAATAGAAGATTGTAACAACTTTTTTCAAAAGATAAATCGCCAAAATGTAAATTTTCAATTGGGCGACCTCACAAAATATCGACAAGAGAGTCATTACAATTTTATACTCTGTGTTGATGTGATGGAACATATTGAAGAGGATGTAAAGGTTTTTGAAAACTTCCACCATTCGCTTCAAGAAAATGGAGTTTTACTTATTTCAACTCCCTCAGACAAAGGCGGCTCCGATGTTCACGACCACGGCGAAGAGTCGTTTATTGATGAACATGTTAGAGATGGATATGGTATTGAAGATATTACCGAAAAACTAAAATCTGCAGGATTTTCAAAAATAGAAGCAAGATATTCTTACGGAAAACCGGGAAAAATCTCATGGCGATTTTCAATGAAATATCCTATTCAGATGTTGAATGTGAGTAAGTTGTTTTTTATTGTACTTCCGTTTTGGTATCTGATTTTCTTTCCTTGGACCTGCTTGCTAAACTATTTTGATGTAAAAAACAATCATAAAGAAGGCACCGGACTTATTGTAAAAGCATATAAATAAAGAGTTTTGAATTTAGCATTTTTTATAGCAAAACGATATCTAATTTCAAAGAAATCGCATAATATCATCAATATTATCTCCATAATTTCTTTTGTGGGAATATTGGTTTCTACAGCTGCTTTGATTATTGTTTTGTCGGTTTTCAACGGGTTTGAATCTATTATAGTTAGTTATTTCAACTCTTTTAATGCCGATTTGGTGATAAAACCAGAACAAGGAAAAGTTTTCCAAATTGATGCCATAGATTTTCAAGAGATAGAAAAAATTGAAGGTGTAAAATCTACCTCAAAAGTATTGGAAGATGCAGTTTTACTCAGCTACGACGATCGTCAGTTTTTGGCAAGAATAAAGGGTGTAGAGCAAAATTATGGAACTGATAATCGTTTTGATACACTAATAATTGATGGACGTTTTTTGTTGCAGCAGGCTGATGTCAACTATATGATTCTTGGGGCTGGCGTTGCCTATCATTTGGGCTTGAATTTGGCACAATACAAAAGTATAAAAACCTATTATCCCAAGCGGCATACCAAAAGTTTAGCCAATCCGCTAAATGCCTTCAATAGCAATATTATAATTCCGTCGGCGGTGTTTGCTGTTCAAACCGACTATGATGCCGAATATGTTTTTGCACCGCTAAAATACACCCAAGAACTGATGAGTTATGAAGATGAAATTAGTTCAGTTGAAATTTTTACAAACCCCAAATATGATATTGGGAAAATTCAAAAACAACTATCTCAACTGCTTGGAGATGAGTTTGTTGTGCAAAATAAATATCAGCAAGAGGAGATGCTTTTTAAGGTTATGCAAATGGAAAAAACAGCCATTTATGTAATTTTGAGCTTTATTCTTTTGTTGGCAATGTTCAATATAATTGGTACGCTTGCAATGCTCATTTTGGATAAAAAAGATGATATTTTAGTATTAAGTCAGTTGGGAGCAGATAAGAAATTAATTCATAAAATTTTCCTTTGGGAAGGATTACTATTAAACCTTGCTGGTGGTTTTTTTGGTTTGCTTTTGGGTTCTATAATCTGTTTAATTCAACAATATTTCGGACTGATTAAAATAGGAGGTTCCGAAGCAAATTATGTTCTAAATGTATATCCTGTCGAGATGCAATTTCTTGATTTTGTGAGTGTTATGGCAATTGTTTTGGTTTTGGGTCTGCTTGCTACCATATTGCCCGTTAAGCGGCTTACAAATAGATTGCAAAATCAGTAAAAATCAGCTCAAAACACTTTTTAAAACTTCCAAAGATTTCAAACCTTTGAAGTAACTATAGTGATAGGTCAAGTATTTTAAAACGTCATCTAAAACTTGATTTCTCTCCCGTCTGCCAATGTTTTCATCAACGGAATAGTCGTTTTGTACATTCAAATATATGGATAAAATTCTACTTGTTTCGGCATCAAAGCAGTAATTAATATCATTAAAATCTGGAATATATTTAGAAGTTCTCATATCAAAAATCTTATTCCTATGATCAAAATTATTTATGGGTGAAATACCCAAAAAATGCAATAGTTTTATCAAAAATAGTATTGGGAAATGCTGGTTATACTCCTCACTGTCAAGTATATGCACGGCATCGCAAACAAAATCGAAAAGCTCTTTGTCGGCATCGGGTACATTTATAGTTCTGTATAAAAGTTCGGACATATAAACTGCAATTGTTTTCTTCAGTAAACTTTCGCTAATGCTGTTTGTATGATATGCCAATTGCACATCGCGAGCCACCAGTAAATCGCTATTTTTACCCTTCCAAGCCTCAATTTCAATGATATTCATATAGTCGAGGTATGAACTGTTTATTTTAGATTTTTTGGATAAAACTCCTCTCACCAAAATAGACTGTTTACCCCACTCTTCGGTGTAAAGATTTACAATAAGACTGCTGTTGGAATATTTTATTTTATGAAGAACTATTGCTTTTGTTTTTACGAGCATAATTTAATGAATAAACAAAATTTTAGCTACAACTTTTTCTTGTCCTTCGGCGTCTGCCGACAAAACCAAATAGACTCCAGTAGCAACTCTTTTGCCATTAAAATCCTTGCCGTTCCACACAGCTTGTCCACCTTGAGCCACAGTTTGGAATGCCAAATAGCCGTTTATATCTGTAATTTTTACATTGGCATTGCTCGTTAGTCCCGAAATAGAAATATATCCATTATACCCATCTTTAACAGGGTTTGGAGTAACTTTTACCTCTTCTTTCACAATTTTTTCTACCCCTTGGGTGGCAAAACCACGATAGGAAACAATGCCTTTGTCAGTGGCAATGAAAACTTCGCCAGTTTTTGGGTGGATTTTAATATCGAAAATAGTGTTTGAAAACAGAGGACTATTGCTCTCTGTAAATCGGTGAATCTCCTTTGTGCCATCGGGCGACATCACAAAAACGCCAGCCTTGGAAGTACCTATCCACTTCTGATTGGCACCATCTATGGCAATGCAATTTACATTTTCAAACTCCAAAAGATTTTGAACATAGCCATCTTGTTCTAATAAAATATTTTGCGGAGCCGGATTATTGATACTAAAAATAGATTCGGCATTATAAAAAACCTTTATCCCCTTATCGGTGCCAACCCACATGCTGCCACTTAAATCTTGTGCCAAGCAATGTATTTCTGTACTGGAAATTTTTGTGTTTAAATTTATATTCAAAGACTTTTTCTCATCATCAGAACTATTGCTCAAAGTGCCCTTGTCGTTATAAACAAGCAGGCCATTGTCTCGGGGTAGAATTATCCACTTATACCCCAGTCGGTCAACATATACAGTGGATGTGTTTACATTCATTGCATATGGCGATAGGTTGAAATGATACCATTCGTTTTGTGGAGTTCTAACACCCAATAATTTCCCCACACTGGAGTTTGTAAACCACAAATTTCCATCTTCATCAAAATCCAATCCGCCTACATAAGTTCTGTCATAAAAAGCTTCAAGACTTGTATTTCTATGGTCATAAATATTTATAAGTTCGTCATCTAAAAACTCCAAAATTCCATATCCCCATGCCGAAGCAAAAATATGTTTGGGGTTGCGAGGATTTATAGCAATGGATATTATATCATTAATGGTGTCTAATTGGCTTATTTTACCTCTTGTAATTTGGGTCCATTCATTGTCAGAAAAATAGCTCCAATCGGAACTCATGTAATTATTTACCCACGGTCCATTCACTCCGCCGTGTGCCACTGCCAATTTATCATCTAAAATTGTCATTTTAAAAACAGCATTATTAACAGGTCCGTTGGGCGTAAAAAATGAATTTGTCCAAATATCTTCATGATGAATTTTCACAAGTCCCAAATTATTATCACTAATCCAAATATTATCCTCTTTATCTTTTATGGCGTAATTTATGTCCACCAAATTATTCATATATGACCATACATTGCGAAGTAACTGAAAATCAGAATTATATTCGTTTGAAGCAAAGTTGTTTGTAACAAGGATTTTGTCGCCATAAACTTCAATGGATTTCCTTTTTGTAATATCGAAGCTGTTTTCAAACCTCCATTCTCCGTTTTTATACATATAAATCGAATCTCCTTCGTCGGCTGATGTTACTTTGTTTGCCAAAATAGAGTTGTTGAAGACATTTATAAAATTAATATTTGTATTCAATGCAAAATAAGAGGTGTCTAAATTCCAATAGTTGAAATTCGCCAAATTGCTTTGTTGAGCCCATGCTCTGTAAAGTCCATATTGTGTTGCCACAAAAAAAGTATCATCATAGATGGTCAAGTCATAAACTTCAATTTGCGAGCCTTGAGGTCCAATTAACCATGTGTCGGCTATTTCCATTTTTTTTAGGTCTAAGCTTATTATCCCAAATCCGCAACTCAAAAATGTCAACTCATCTTTTATGTAGATGTTGTAAATACTCTTATTCCCGGGTATAATTTTACGTTTAATATCGGGAATATTATAAACTCTGCCATTTTTTATAATGTCGATATTTGCGTTTTGGTAGGCAATAATTAATGATTTGTGGTTTTCAGAATATCTAATCTGAGAAATACCAACATCCGACAATCCTTCAACCTTGGTCAGGCGGTTGATGCTATTTTCTTCTTTATCAACATAAAAAAGAGTTTGTTCTGTGGCGGCATAAATTCTGTTTCCAGCTTCGGCAGCCATAATTGTTTTGTTGTATGGCAAATGGTCGCGCCAGGAACCAATGGCCATTTGCGACCAAAGCAAGTTGTTGGAAAAAAGAAAAAGCAGTAAACTTAAATATTTTATTTGTCGCATAAAGTCAAATTTATAGTACAAAAGTACATAATAATTTTCACGGAAATAAATTTGTACAAACAAACACTTATACAAATTATTTCATACAAGCATAAACAGAAAAAAGAGCATTTTATTATAAAAAATCATTTTTTCATCTATCAATTTATTTTTTTTGTAAGTTTGTGAAAAAAATGTTAGTAATAGGTGTAGCCGGCGGTTCTGGTTCTGGCAAAACAACAGTAGTAAAAGAGATTGTAAAGTCGCTTCCGCGCAACTCTGTGAGCGTGCTCTATCTTGACTCGTATTACAAAGATAACGCCCATCTTTCGCCCGAAGAGAAACTTAAAATTAATTTTGACCATCCATCTTCCTTCGAGTTCAACCTGCTTATCGACCATATAGATAAACTGAAAAACAATCAAAGTATCGAAATGCCCACATATTCGTATATCACCTGCGGTAGAACTGGAGAAACAACCAAAATAACACCAAAAAAAGTGGTAATTATTGAAGGGATTTTAACTTTTAGTAATCCGCGATTGCGTGATAGAATGGATATAAAAGTATTTGTTGATGCCGATTCCGACGACCGTTTGATGAGAATTATTAAACGCGATATTGTGGAAAGAGGTAGAAACGTTGAGCAGGTTTTACGACATTACGAAACTTTTGTAAAACCGATGCATCTAACTTTTATTGAACCCACAAAACGATATGCAGATATAATTGTGCCACAAGGTGGTGAAAATCAGCAAGCTATCGAAATTTTGGCTTCTAGCATCCGGTTGAGCCTCAATTTTTAATCGATGCCTGTTTATCAACTCCATCCTGAATTTATTGTTTTCCCAAATGCCGAAGAGGCAGAAGACGACGGTCTGTTGGCCATTGGTGGCGACCTCTCTGAGCAACGACTAATTGAGGCTTATGCCTCAGGAATTTTTCCGTGGTACTCCCAAGAGCCAATTTTGTGGTGGTCGCCCGACCCAAGATTTGTGATGAAACCGCAAGATTTCAGGCTCTCTAAAAGCCTTAAAAGAACCTATAAAACTGGCAGGTATGAGGTGAAATTAGATACAAATTTTAGAGAGGTAATTGAAAATTGCTCCAAAATAAAAAGGACGCATGAAGATGGAACATGGATAAATAAAGATATTGTTGAGGCATATACAAAGCTCTGGGATTTGGGGCTTGCTCACTCCGCCGAAACATATTACGAAGGAGAGCTTGTGGGAGGACTTTATGGCGTTTCTTTGGGAAGATGTTTTTTTGGAGAATCTATGTTTCACAAAATGTCTGATGCTTCAAAACTGGCATTTTGGAAATTGTGTGAGTTTCTGGAAGCTCACGATTTTGATATTATTGATAGTCAAATTCATACAACTCACGTAGAAAGTTTGGGAGCCTACTTTATACCCAGAAAAGAGTATCTGAAAATTGTAGAAAACTCAATACAAAAACCTACAATGCAGGGAAAATGGCGGTTTTAGCACAAAGGGTACTAGAATAAAAATTTCACAAAAAAAGTTTTCTCATTCACAAGATTTCAAGGTCTAAATTAGTGAAAAAAATAATAGAATTGTTATAATATCAAATGTAATAATAAAAAAACGTAAATTTGTGCAAAAAAAGATGAACAGAGAAAAACTCATTGAGGCAATTGCAAATAAGCGCTCTTTTTTGTGCGTGGGTCTTGATACTGATATAGAAAAAATCCCACAATTTCTTTTAGAAAAAGAGGATCCAATTTTTGAATTTAACAAAGCTATAATTGATGCAACATGCAAATACGCAGTGGCTTATAAGCCCAATTTGGCTTTTTATGAGGCATTGGGAGCTAAAGGAATGCTGGCTTTGGAAAAAACTGTAAATTACCTAAATTCTCTACCCCAAGAGGTTTTTATAATTGCCGATGCCAAGCGTGGCGACATAGGAAACACCTCCGAGAGATACGCCCAAGCGTTTTTCAATAACCCAGATTCCAAATTCAATTTCGACTCTGTTACGGTGGCACCCTATATGGGCGAGGATTCGGTGAAACCATTTTTGAATTTCGATGGAAAATGGGTAATTCTTTTAGCTTTAACTTCCAACAAAGGTGCTTTCGATTTTCAGTTGGTTCAGTCGGCTGATGGCGAAAAACTTTTCGAGAGAGTTCTCCGAATTTCGTCGCAGTGGGGCAATGATGAAAATATGATGTATGTGGTGGGAGCAACGCAGGCACATATGCTTGCAGATGTTAGGCAAATTGTCCCCGATCACTTTTTGTTGGTTCCCGGCGTAGGCTCGCAAGGTGGTTCTTTGGCTGAGGTGGCTCAATTTGGCATGAATAACAATTGTGGTCTTTTGGTCAATGCATCGCGAAGCATAATTTATGCTGCCCAAGATGAGAATTTTGCGCAAGCAGTCCAAAATGAGGCTGAGAAAATGCAAAAAGAGATGGCACAGCTTTTGGAAGAGTATAGTAAAATATGAAGAAAAAAGTTTTAATTTTAGTTGCATTTATCGTTAGTTTTTCAATAAACACCTTTGCTCAAATTGACGATGAAAGCTTTTGGTACAGAGACCGAAGCGATGAAACAGAGTATGAGGGAATTGTAGAATACGATAAATATAACCCAATTGTTGGTGGCGACTCCGTTCGCTACTGCGGAAAAGTGCCTTGCAATGGCTGGATAAAAGATTACTACGAAGATGGCGAAACCCTGAAACACCAAGGTAGTTACGAAAATGGCAGACTTAGCTCGGTATATAAAAACTACTACGCAAATGGTCAATTAGAGAGGTTTTTCAAAATTAGTGCCAGTGGTGCATCTTCTTCCGTGGAAACATATTTCGAAAATGGCAATAAACACTACAAGGTTGTTTATCGCAGAATGGACATAATTGAGTACGAAGAGTATCAGGAAAATGGAAAGCCTGAAGTTTTGGAAAAAATGGACAAAAAGGGAGTTTATCACCTCTATCAAAAATACTTTTTTCCCAATGGAAATATCTATTCCGAAATGGTTTTGGAAGATAAAGAGAAAAAAGTTTATAGCTATTCAACCTATTTTGAGAATGGCAAAAAGCGAAGCGAGGGAAAAAGGGTTCACCAAAAAGCTACTGGCGACTACATAAAACACCACCGCTGGGTCTATTACAACGAAGCTGGCGAAGTGGTTAAAAGAGAGAACTACTCCTTTGGTGTAATTGTTGAATAATTCAGAAAAATATCCATGCAAAAGAGCAGATGTTCAGTTTTTTTTATTCTATTTCTTGCATATTTTTTGTCTCACACTTCGTGCATAAACAGAGAAAATGACAATGAAGGGAAAACTGTTTTCAGATATAATGAGTCTGCAGGAATTACCACTTTAGATCCGGCATTTGCCCGTGATCAGTCCATAATTTGGGCTTGCAATCAGCTCTATAATGGCTTGGTGCAAATAGATGATAGCATGAGGGTTTTGCCCGCCATTGCTAAAACTTGGGAGATAGATGAGAGTGGCACAAAATACACTTTTTATCTGCGTGATGATGTACGTTTTCACAATACTACATTTTACGATTTTCCAAAAGACAGGGTGGTGAAGTCTTCCGATTTTGAGTATAGTTTCAATAGGCTCATCGACCCCAAAGTGGCATCGCCGGGCTCGTGGGTAATGGGTCAGGTGGCACGAAAAGAGGGTGGCTTTTTGGATATGGAAACCCCCAGCGATACTGTTTTGATAATAAATCTAAAACAGGCATTTCCACCCTTTTTGGGAATATTATCCATGCAATATACCAGCGTTGTACCCCACGAAGTGGTGGAGAAATATGGGGTAGATTTCCGTAATCATCCCGTTGGAACAGGTGCTTTTAGATATAAAATGTGGAAAGAGGGTGTGAAATTGGTATTGGAGAAAAATCCAGACTATTTTGAAGAGTTTGATGGCGAAAAATTACCCTTTATCGATGCTGTGGCGGTTACATTTGTGGTGGACAAGCAGTCGGCATTTTTGGAGTTTGTAAAAGGAAATTTAGATTTTCTTTCGGGCATAGATGCCACTTACAAAGATGAGTTGCTCACCTCATCGGGGAAGCTAAACGAAAAGTACGAAAGCCGTTTCAAGATGCTCACAACGCCGTATTTAAACACCGAATATTTGGGCTTTAATGTGGATACATCTTTGCACAATCCACAAGATAATCCTTTGATGATAAGAGAAATTCGTCAGGCTCTAAACTACGGTTTTGATAGACGGAAAATGATGCAGTTTTTAAGAAACAATATTGGCGAGCCAGCACATTATGGTATGATACCCAGAGGTTTGCAAGGTTTTTCGGAAAATGCAAATTATGGATACACCTACGATACTCACAAAGCTTTGGAGTTACTCAAAGAGGCTGGTTTCCCCAATGGAAAAGGCTTGCCACCCATAAAACTTTCAGTTTCAAACTCCTATTTAGATTTAAGTCAATATATCCAAAGTGAGCTGTCAAGAATTGGAGTGAATATTCAAATTGATGTAAATCCGCCAGCCACTCAACGCGATTTGATTTCGCAATCGAAGTTGGATTTTTTCCGCGGTTCGTGGATAGCCGATTACCCCGATGCCGAAAACTACTTATCACTCTTTTATAGCAAAAATTTCGCTCCAAATGGTCCCAATTATACCCATTTTTCCAATGCCCACTTCGATAAATTATATGAAAAATCTCAAAGCATTGTTAACGACTCGATGCGTTCGCTTTTGTATCGCCAAATGGATAGCATAATAATGTTCGAAGCACCAGTAATAGTGCTATACTACGACCAAGTAGTGCGATTGGTTCAAAATAATATTGAAGGTCTAGGAAACAATCCCATGAACTTATTAAGTTTAAAAAAAGTGAAAATTTTGCAGTAAGTATATAAAATTGAGAACTTTGTCTAAGTTTTGTGGTTTATAAGATGTAAAATTGTAAGTTTGTAATAAAAATAAAAGAGATGAAAAAAATTAGTTTTTTACTTTTAGTAGTTGCCACATTGGCATTCAACACAAGCTTTGCACAAGAGGCAAAAGAAGGCTTGAAATTTACCCATACAAAAGAAGTTGAAGCAACTTCTGTAAAAGATCAATATCGTGCAGGAACTTGCTGGAGCTATTCAGGTTTATCGTTCCTAGAATCAGAATTGCTAAGAACCAAAAAAGGCGAATATGACCTTTCGGAACTTTTTATCGTTCGTATGACATACGAAGAAAAAGCAATTAAATACGTTCGTATGCACGGAACCATCAATTTTGGTGGCGGTGGTGCTTTCCACGATGTTACCAATGTTATTAAAAAATATGGAATTGTTCCAGAAGAGGCATATTTGGGTCTAAATTATGGAACTGATAATCACGTTCATGGCGAATTAGATGAAGTTCTAAAAGCATATTTAGATGCCGTAATCAAAGACAAAAACAAAACCTTAACCACAGCTTGGTTCAGAGGCTATCAAGCTATCTTAGATGCGTATCTTGGCGAAGTTCCAGAGAAATTTACCTATCAAGGAAAAGAATACACACCCATGAGTTTTGCCCAAAGTTTGGGATTGGATATGGATGATTATATCAGCTTAACTTCATTTACTCACCATCCATTCTATGAACCATTTATTATAGAAGTTCCCGACAACTGGGCATGGGATATTGCATACAACTTGCCACTTGACGAGCTAAGCAAAGTAATGGATTATATGATTGAAAAAGGATATTCATTTGCTTGGGCTAGCGATGTTAGCGAAAAAGGATTCTCGTTCCGCAAAGGTGTTGCCTTAGTTCCCGAAACAAATATCGAAGCTATGGACGGTCTTGAAAGAGCAAAATGGGAAAATATGTCGGCTGCCGATAGACAAAAAGAGTTATTCTCATTTGAAACTAAAGTTCCTGAAAAACAAATTACACAAGAAAACAGACAATTGGCTTTTGACAACTACCAAACTCAAGACGACCACGGAATGCATATTACTGGTATTGCAAAAGACCAACACGGAACTAAATATTATATTGTGAAAAACTCATGGAATACAAACAATCCTTACGATGGCTATTTCTACGCCAGCGAAGCTTTTGTTTTGTACAAAACCACTGATATAATGGTAAATAAAAATTCTTTACCAAAAGATATTCTTAAGAAATTGAATTTAAAATAATTTTTATTCATGATAGGCTATCATTTTGGTAGCCTATCATTTTTTTATTGAATGAGAAAGTTACTGTATTCCTTTGCTTTACTTTTTGTTTTGTGCACCAATATTGATGCACAAATTGTTAATATTGAGAACCAAAGGAAGTCCGACACCACCAAAGTTTTGGTAGGAAGTACAGGTCTTTCAATAGATTTTAATAAGAGTACAAGCACCATTTTCACTGCCAAGAATAGTACTAAAATTCAGTATTATCAGAATAAAAATATTTACTTGCTAATGACAGATTTGCAAATGATGCAAATTGATACAGTTAGGTATTTAAACAATGGTTTTATGCATTTGCGATACAACCACAATTTTGATAATGAGTGGCTTATAGCTGAGGCATTTACGCAAGTGCAATTTAATAGAATTCAGAAAATAAACCGAAGGTTTTTGTGGGGTGGTGGAGCAAGATATGTGATTCTGAACAATGAAAAAATAAAGATTCATGCCGGCACGGCTCTTATGTACGAATTTGAACTCTATATTGATGATGTGTATCAGGATATGGTCAGAATGAGCGACTACTTGACTGTAATGTACAAACCCACACCGCATTTCACCTTCCGACTTTCCAGTTATTATCAACCAAGAATAAACCAATTCTCCAACTTCAGAATAAACACCGAAGCATCGGCAGAAGCTGTAATAATTAAGAATTTGAGTTTCAAAACTAAGTTTGAACACTATTACGACTCAAAACCAGCACCTGCAGTGCAGAAAATTTTCTACAGCCTGCACAATGGATTGGTCTGGAGATTTAATTAAATGAAGGATGTTTCATAAAAGCTAAACTGCTACGTTGTTTTCGGAATTGTCATTTTGTATTTGCAAAACTTGTATATTTGTTTCGTAAATAAGAACGTTACCGCCAAGTGTAAGAAACAGACAACGACATAGAAAATTGAAAAGTAAACCATTGTGGAAGGACATAAAAACGAAATATTGACAAGACCAAAAAGCCGACACTTGTGCCGACCCCGATGTTTTTTATTTCTTGCCACCACATATTTTTTATGTATAAAAGCAAAACCTTTGAATCTGCCGTCAATTTTGAGTATGGCATTTTAAAATTAAAATTTTATGTATAAAGGAAAATACTTTAATAATATGATAATATTACGTCTTTGTTCAATTAAAACGACAATAGCAAAGACTCGAATAAAAAATATTGTTTGGTATTAAATAATGTATTAAATTTGTAGTCAATCTGATAAAGTGAAATATATTTAATCATTTTCGAGTGATTCGCTACTTGAAAGAAAAAATTAAATGCGAAAAACACTTATCAATTTTTTTTACCAGAGAAAAATTTGACCCGAAAACTCTGAAAAACAAAGTAGGACGTAATTTAAAATTTTTAAAATATGAAAAAGCATTTTTATGGTGTGTTATTAGTTGTAACAACACTATTGGTTGTAGTTTTCGTTTCTTGTAATAAAGAAACAACGATTGAAAAACAAAAAATATTCAAGAAAGCAAGTCTGTTTTAACAATGGAGCCTACATATTCTATAACTGAAATTCAAAGTATTGTTAATGACTTGAAATCAGCCGAAAAGGCTGCACCTGGTTGGTGGGATAAAATAAAAAAATGGTTTAAAAAAACACACAGGCACACATCTTTTTGATAATTGTACAGGTTCTAATCCTTGCGGACCTTGTCCCGGCTTGTGTTTGTATCTTGGTGTAGTAGATGGCACCCCAACAGATGTAGATTATCCAACTCAAGATGATTATAGTAATGCGTTAAGAGTTTTTGGACTTTTTCTAATTCAGAATGAAAAGACAAATGAAGAAGCCATTATGTTTGTTTTCAATAAAGACGTTGAAGATTTTACCATGGATAATTATTTTTATATAGAGAGAGATATTTATGCTAGCGAATCTATAACTGATGAGTTAGAGAAAAATAGTATTATGTTTGTAAAGGGTAAATATAACATCGTATATGATGAAACAACAAAATATTATTATGCCTTGGTAAAAACAATTTTAAAATAATTTTTTGTTGCAGGATTATTATATCCTGCAACAATTTTTTTAAATAGCGAAATGAGAGTTTCTTATTTATTATATTGCATTTTTATTTTCTTTTTTCAGTCATGCACTTTTATTCGTTATATGAATACAAAAGAAATTGCGAATAAAAATGAATGCGAAATAGCCCAATATTTAGAATCTAATAAAATAGATTTTTATGATTATTCTTTTGTTTTATCTGGAATTAGTATAGATTCACTATCTGATGAAAACCATGTGCTTGATTTGTGGAAATACGAGAGAAATACAGAGCAATCTACAATTCAAATTAGAGTCTATAATTCATCTGGAAATTTGATAAATGGCTATACTCAATGCTATGGAAATTTGAATTCTATCAATATTTTATCAGAAAAAAATACAAAAATGTTTCAGAGATTACCAAATAATTATTCTTTATTATTTGAAAATGAATTATCTCTATTAAATATTCAAGAAAAGGTAAAAGATGAAATAAAATTGAAAAGTTCTCGAAAAACGTTCACAGTTGTAATATATTGGAATATTTGGTCAAATTATTTTTCAAAAATTATTTTTCAAAAATTGAAAAAGTATTTGAAAAAATATGAAATGCAAGACGATGTATTAGTTATATTAATAAACACTGATAATGTTCAAAAAAAATAAAAAAAGCTCCTGACTTGTACCCATTAAATTTAGTGCGGTTTTAAAATGTTGATTTTCAGTATTTTGACAATTAGGATGGTAAAAACTGCATCAAAAGCAACGGCGGTTCAAGTAGTGCGGTATCAAAACAACAAACGGATTATTTTGCAACATATCGGTTCAGCTCATAATGATACAGACTTAGAAGAGCTGATAATAGTGGCAGAAGAGTGGATTAAGGATTATTCTGGTCAATTATCGGTTTTCCCCGATGAAGATCCCAATAAATTTTTGCACCTTAATCACTGTACTTTTATCGGTGTCCAATAC
>LSQX01101851.1_pt1 | contig 17409 bp, 13 predicted proteins | sample 654561 | NCBI WGS metagenome assembly LSQX01 (sample SAMN04489861, study PRJNA283612) | anaerobic digester metagenome | isolation source: 4 biogas reactors fed with cattle manure at either 37C or 55C with and... | place: Denmark: Kongens Lyngby | collected 2014
GGCTTTCTGTGCTTAAAAAAACCACAGCAATTATAGTGATAAGTAAAAACTTTTTCATAAAACCCTTAAAAATATTAAAAAAATTGTATTTATTCTATATAAATGATATTTAGAATATTCGCTTAAAAACTAAAAATAGAATAAAAAAAGCAGCAACTCTAATAATGAATAGCTCCTGCGCCAAGCTCACTTTTCATTAAAATTATTAAAAAACTTCAAAAAAGAAGTATTTTTTTGCAAATTTAATAAAATTGATGAATTTTCAAAAGAGAAAAATGAAAAAAAATGAAATGCTTTGTTTTTTAATAAATTACCTTAGTCATACGCCGTTTTAAATATTTGAATTAGTAAATATTATATTGCTTTTTATGTCAATTTTTCTTACTTTTGTTTTCTTAGTTTTTTCTTTTATTATTTTAAAATATATTATATTTATATAATGACTATATAATGACGAAAAACTAAATATTTCAAAGGAGTTTACGTGGGAATCAAATACAGAGAGATAGTAGAAGTTTATCTTTTGTTGTTTGCAACTTTAGGCTTTTATTCGATCTATTGGCTTGTTCAAACAAAAGATGAAATTAATCAGTTTGGAGCTAATATTCCAACTGCTTGGCTTCTTATCGTTCCAATAGCTAATTTATATTGGTTTTATCGTTATGCAGAGGGATTCTCAGTCTATATAAAGCGCGACGAGAATGCAATCCTTTGGTTTCTTCTTTTCTGGTTTGCTGGAATTATTATGCCAGCTATTGTTCAAAAAGAATTAAATGAATATGCAATTTATCAATAAATTTTTTTACGAAAGGTTTTAAAATGCCATTTATCTCAAATACATCTGAAGACAGAGCTGAAATGCTTAAGGAAATTGGAGTTAGCTCATTCGAGGAATTAATTCAATCAATACCTGAGGAAGTTCGCTTAAAAGGCTTGTTAAATTTACCAGAGGCAATGTCCGAATATGATGTTGTAAAAGAACTTACAAATTATGCGAAAAAGAATAAAAGCGCCGATACTTATACCTGCTTCCTTGGCGGCGGGGTTTATGACCATTTTATACCTTCAATAGTCGGCTCTGTTTTGGAAAAGCCAGAGTTTAAAACAGCTTACACCCCTTACCAAGCCGAGGTGTCCCAAGGCACTTTGCAAGCAATGTATGAATATCAATCTATGATTTGCCAGCTAAGCGGAATGGACGTTTCAAATGCTTCAATGTATGACGGAGCGAGCTCACTTGCCGAGGCTTGCTTGCTTGCCAATGCACAAAACCGCAGAACTGAATTTATTTTCGCCGGCTCCATAAATCCAAATTATCTTAACGTAATCGAAACAGTTTGCCAAGGCAAAGATTTTACTTTCAAATCCTTTGTGGCAGAAGATGGCACTTGCGACCTCGCCGGGCTTAGCGCTGCAGTTACAGAAACAACATCAGCAGTAATCGTTCAGCAGCCAAACGTATATGGAAATTTAGAAGATGTCTACGAAATTGAAAAAATTGCTCATTCAAAAAAAGCATTATTCGTTGTTGCTGCAGCTCCAATTTCACTTGGAATTTTAGAGGCGCCTGGAAAATATAACGCAGATATTCTTGTCGCAGAAGGGCAATCGCTTGGTTTAAATATGAATTATGGAGGTCCCTATCTCGGTGTGTTTGCAATTAAAAATGATTTAGTTCGCAAAATGCCCGGAAGAGTTGCAGGTGTTACTCAAGATTTAGATGGAAAAAGAGGCTTCGTGCTTACGCTTCAAACAAGGGAGCAACAAATTAAACGAGAAAAAGCAACGTCCAATATTTGCTCAAATCAAGGACTGATGATGCTTGCCTCAGCTGTATATATGACCGCAATGGGCAAGCAAGGCATTAAAGAAGTGGCAGAGCGCTGCTTTGAAGCTGCTCATTACCTTGCCGACCAAATTAAAAAAATCAAAGGGTTCTCATTATTAAACGACAAACCTTTCTTTATGGAATTTTTGGTGAAAACACCTGTTCCAGCTGCGAAAATTATTGAGGAAGCTGAAAAAGAAGGGATTCTCGCCGGAATTGATACTTCCCGTTTCGCGGAATGCAAAGAAGGTCTCTTAATTGCAGTTACAGAAAAACGCACTAAAGAAGAAATAGATAAATTGATTGATGTGTTAAAAACGTTTGCATCGTAGATTGGGAAGCGGGAATCAGGAAGCGGGAAATAGCAGAAATTAAAAATCCCCCCAACCCCCTTTTTCAAAGGGGGAGATAGAATGGCAAACGCCAGCGGGGGAAAAAAATGTCATTCTGAACGTAGTGAAGAATCCAGAAAATCCACCCTGCAACCTTTGAAAAAGGGGGAGATAGAAGGGCAGCGTCATTCTGAACGTAGTGAAGAATCCAGAAAATCCACCTGCAACCTTTGAAAAAGGGGCAAAAGGGAATTTTTATCACAACTTTTATGAAAGGAAAAAATGGCAAAAATATTATATTGCAAAGAAATTGCTGAAACAATAAAACAAGAAATTAAGCAAAATACTGAAAAACTTATTGCTGAAAAAGGAATTAGACCGGGCTTAGCGATCCTGCTTGTTGGAAATGACCCAGGCTCAAAGGCTTATGTAAATTCCAAAGAAAGAACTTGCAAAGAGCTTGGCTTTCATTCACTTATTAGAAGGGAAGAAGAAAATTTTTCCGAAGAAGAAGTAATAAAACTTGTTAAAACCTGGAACGAAGATGACTCCATACACGGAATACTTGTTCAGCTCCCGCTTCCAAAGCATATTAACGAACGAAAAGTAATAGAGACTATACTTCCTCGAAAAGACGTTGACGGCTTCCATCCAGAAAATGTTGGACGTTTAGTGATTGGATTGGATAGCTTTGTTCCTTGCACCCCAGCTGGAATTATTGAGCTTATTCGAAGAGAAAAAATTGAGACAAAAGGAAAACACGTTGTGGTGGCTGGTCGTAGTAATATTGTCGGCAAGCCCATAGCAAATTTACTTTTGCAAAAAAAAGAAAATGCAAATGCGATTGTTACAATTTGCCATACTGCTGCAAAGGATTTAAAACAATATACGCGTCAAGCAGATATACTGATTGCTGCAATGGGGGCGCCTGAGCTTATTGATTCCGACTATTTAAAAGATGACGTGGTCATTATTGACGTTGGTTACAATCGCGTTGAAGACAAAAAAGAAGCGAAGGGCTATAGAATTGCTGGCGATGTGCATTTCGAAGATGCAAAAGCAAAAGCAGCTGCCATCACGCCCGTTCCAGGCGGAGTCGGACTTATGACTATTGCTATGCTTATGTTGAACACTTTAAAAGCTGCAGCTGGTGAAATCCAATTTTAAAAGTTTTTCCGAACTTGAACTAATTTTTGAGGACGAAAGCATTATTGTGCTTAATAAACCAGCTGGACTTTTAAGCATCCCTGAGCGCTTCGACAAGTCAGCAAGTAATTTATTTAGCATTTTAAAAAAGCAATTTGGAACTATACTGACTGTGCATCGTTTGGATAGGGACACAAGCGGAGTTATCATATTTGCAAAAAATGCTGAGTCACACTCGAATTTGAACACTCAGTTTGAAAAAAGAGAAGTTAAAAAGATTTATCATTGCCTAATTGCTGGGAGTTTTAATAAAGAAAACCTGCTTGTGGACATCCCTTTAATGCCAGACCCAGCGCGGAAAGGAGTGATGATTCCATCTGCTCGAGGCAAAGAATCACTTACGGAAATAAAATTATTAGAAAAATTTACGCGGGCGTCCTTAATAGAAGTAAATCTTATAACAGGGCGCCAGCATCAGATTAGAGCGCATTGCGCCGCAATAGGTTATCCGCTCTTAGTCGATGGAATATACGGCAGAAGTAAAGATTTTTATCTTTCTTCAATAAAAAAGCGATACAATTTAAAAAAGGGCGATGAAGAAAAGCCCATCATATCAAGAATCACAATGCACGCAAACTCCATCGAATTCACGCATCCCGAAACAAAAAATAAAATGAGCTTTCAAGCTGCTTACCCCAAAGACTTTTTAGCACTGCTCCAAGTTTTACGGAAATACGCAAGCATAAGGGATTGGTTTTAGCTTTATTTTACGTTAAGCAATTAAAAGAATCACTGAGTATTTTTTGTTTTTATACTCTTGCCGCAAATAAAGATAGCTAAAAACTCATTCCATCGGGCTAACCGCGATTAATATGTATGACTAATAAATATAATACACTGTTTCAAAATTTTAGCAGCCACCTACTATTCTCTTCTGTGTTTTTTTAACTGCGCCAGAGGGCTTGCTTTCCTTAATTAATAGCGGCAACCTTTGGCTTGCTCTAAAACGGAAGCGGTAAATGTCTTTTTCCGAAACATCATTAGAAGCAAGCGCTGAGGCTGGAGCAAAATCAAGTATGGATTTTTGAAACTCTGCAAAACCGCCCTTTAAAACTCTAATGTTTTTAAAGCCAAGTTCTTTTGCTATATAGCCAATTCGTTTAGCTTCCAATTCATCGCTTCCAATCAAAATGTTCTTTTTGTGTCGCAAATGCAATAGTTTGCTTGGCTCTTTCTCAAAAAGATTTTCGATAGTAAACAAAGTTGACTTTGGCAATGGCTGTTTTTCATATTCTTCTGAACTGCGAAAATCAAATATTTGTATTCTTTTGTCATCACTCATCAAGCGGCAAGAAAGCTCGTCAACGCTTATATAATCAAGTTCATAGCTTTGCAAAATACTTTGGTTATTCGATTCTTTTAAAAGAGATTCTTTTTTATTTGGGAAGAAAAAGGCAGAAATCGCAAGAGCAAAGCCGACAACGGCAATACTGATGTAATAAGGTGTAAATCGGATTGCTGGCTCTTTTATTCCGTTTGCTTTGTTTTCAATAATTGAAACAAAAAAGAAAGCAAAAAGAGCTATCAAAACAAAAAGAAAGGCAAACAAAGATTGCGATATTCCAAGCATAGAGAATAGTTGCGGGTTTCCCAAGTTTTGAGCAAAGTATAGCTCTTCCCAAAGAGGATATGTTTCAGCAAAAATAAGAACTCCAAGGTATGCCCCGATCACAAAAACTATTGCATCAATTTTTCCAATTGCAGCAGCACAAACGCTCGTTCCGGGACAAAAACCTCCAATCACAAAGCCCAAACCCATAATTAAACCGCCAACTATTGCAGATGTTAAAAACGTAGGATTTATGTAAATTAGGTTCATATCGAGCAAGCCGAAATGAGCAAGTGCAATCACTCCGACCATAGCAGTAACGCCAGCAGTGAAAAACACGCGAAGCACCGTGAAGTCATAGCCATAAAAAAGCCCTACCAACTTTTTCGATGTGGAAAAGCCCGCCTGCTCTAATATCATTCCGAACAGAATCCCAATGACGAGAGCAACTATGAAATTCAAATCATTTCCAATAATATCTGGCACAAGTGGTCCCATTTTTTTGCCTTTCAATTAAATCCAGAATTTTCTAAAAAAATACGCAAAGCTGTATGCAGCGCCAAAAATGGCAAACATAGTGATAATACCTCCTGCCGACATAACCGCAAGTCCGCTGAGAGCAGAGCCGCTTGTGCAACCTCTGCCGAGCTGAGAGCCAATCCCCCAAAGTATACCTCCAATCACAGCGGCTGCAATGCGGGTTTTTGAGCTTACTCGCGGTCCTTTTTCTAATTTCCAAGTTAAGCGTCCAGACATCATTCCGGAAATAAAGGCGCCAATTATAACGCCCACAACCTCGAATACTAGCCAGTTTTTTAGCGGACTGCCTTCGTGTTCTTTGGAATAATCCGCATAGAATTTGGAATTTTCTGCGTGGGCTGGGGCAACAGATTCGACAGTCGCCACAGCAGCACTTTTAAATGCCCCGCTTGCGCCAAGGCCTCGTCCTGTTATGTATATAGTTGTAAGCAGGAGCAGTCCAAGCAGCAGCCCAGCATAATAGGGGTTCATATATTTTGTGTTTTCCATAAAATTTTTGTATGTTGGTTTATACTTATTAAATTTCTAATTATTGATTTTCCTTTGTAATAATCCCAGTATTTAACTATAATTTCATTTTCAGCAATTTCATTTAGTTTTTTTAAATATTCAAGGACATTTTGCTTATTTGAAGGAATTTTCTTTGCCAAATCTTCCAGTAATCTTGATATAATAAATTCCGCAAGCTAACCCTTTTTAAATAGTAAAATGTATTCGTGCTTAAAAATGTAAAAACCACCAAGCAGCGCACGATAACGCCATAATTCTTTTTCTTTCATTTTGCCTTTAGTCTCTTCAAAATTTTTAACGATGATTGATTTTAGCTTTAATTTCCTTTTTTGAATTTCATTCATACAGTAAAAACCGAGTGGAATCCATTCAGCATTGCTGTATTTATCTCCAATAACGAAAGCTAAATAACGTCCTTTTTCTAATATTGGATAAAGCGCATCAATTAACTTGCCTATTTTATCAAGAAAATCTTTTAAAGACTTCGCGTTTGACAAATCCTTTTCATCTTCACTAAACTTTATAATATCCCAATAAGGCGGATGCATTATAACAAATTGAACTTGCTTAATCCCAATTTTTTTTAATTCCTCTTTATAGTTAAGTTCCGTGCAATCTTTATTAATAATTTTATATTCCGTATTAAAAAAATTTTCTTCTTTTTGAATATTGCTTTGGGCAATTTCAACGACCTCGCTTTGCAATTCAATGCCGACAGCATTTCTGCCTAATCGCCTTGCTTCTATGATACTTGTCCCGCTTCCAAGAAAAGTATCTAAAATCCACTCTCCTTTTTTTGTATAACGTTTAAAAAGTTGATTCGGTATTTGCGGAATAAAATTTCCCCAGTAATTACCATTATGAGCCCCGCTATTATCCCTTTTGTCTAAGACCCATAAGCTGTCAGTAATTATGTCGTCATATTGCTTCCACTTGTTCAGGTCCAAATCGTTTATTTTCGAAAACCTTTCTTCTTTCAAACTTTTAATCAGTCTTTTTATGTAGTATTTAGTTCTCTCTATAGTTTGCGTATTTCTAATTTGCTCAATGTCGTTTTGAAAAAATGAATAATTATCTATTAACTTATGCTCCTTTTCAAATTCGCTAATTGCAAGTAATTCCTTTTTAATATAGTGCAAATCTTTTAAATCGAGTAGCTTTTCTAATGCGGTGAAAATTCCGTTTTTTGTTTGTTCTATCTCAAGCTGCTCGTCCGGAACATTGTTTAGCTCTTTATTATTGAATAAATTCATATTTTAATAAGTTTTCAAAGTAATTCTTTATCACCTCTAAAATAACCCGAATATCGCTCACAGTCAAATCTATAATGCGATTCAAATCCATCGTTTCTTTTAACTCAAAGCTACTCGTCATCGTCAATTTCTTCTTTGCCAGTCAGCATTGCTTTTAAATTAGAGGAAACGGTGTCTCCAGTAGTAATTAAATAAAGATGAGCTATAATGAAAGCGAGCAGTAAAAAAGCCCCGATTGTGTGCAAAATTGCTATAGTTTCCAGCGAATCTATATTCAGTGAACGAACCCCGTATTTGGTTGGATAGCGATAAAACATATAAAGCAAGCCCGTTGTTACAACTACAGGTATCACAAGTATTTTCAGCCCAAAATATGTGAGTTTTTGCAAAGGGTTCAGTTTGCTTAAAGCAGTTTTTTTCGTTGGATGCGGGGCATTTTTAAAAATACCAAAAAGATAATAGTCGAGCTGTGCTTTGATATTGCTTAAAGTTGGAATATACTGCTTCCATTCGCCTGTTGCAAAATGCCAAAAAATTGCAAAAAGAATAAGAATGATAAGCATATAAGCGGCAATATTATGATAATCAACCGCATTTTCAAAGCCGAAAAAAGTGTAAAAGCCATGGATTTCAAAGCCGGTAAATGCAAGAAAGAAAATTAAAAGCGCTTGCATCCAATGCCAAAATCTTTCAAATGGCTTGTAAATTTCTACAAGTATTTTAGCCATTTTTCACCTCTTTGTTTTTTCTTGAATTAATAATTCTTAAAGCGCCGTGACCCGCAACTCCTAGAAAAGTAAGTAAAAGCAGCCATGAGCCTGCTGTGTCGACTAACCGACTGTAATCCCTTCCCGGAATGTAAAAATCTCTAAGCCCAGCAAGACGGGAATCGTTTCTTGTGTGGCACTCATTACATTGAACGGTCTCTTCTTTCGAGGAAACCATGTGATTTACAAGCCAAAACATTTTTGTTTCGATAAAATCAATTTTTCCACTGAAAGGCAAGCCAACGTCCTCCATGCCAAGTTTTGAGGCAATTTGCCAATCAAAATCTTTCCAAAAGGCGCCCTCACCCTCTTTTTCTGCGTAAAGTCGCGGCTGAATTAAAACTTTATTTACTGGGTCGTAAGGCTGTTTTGCAATATGAATTTTCACTGGAACGATTTTTGATTCCAAATCCTTATAAGAGCCGTTTAATTGGTTCAGCACTAAATCTTCGGCTCCTTCTTCTATTGTATCACCGAGTAGATAGTGCGAGGCAGTTCCGTTGAACCAAACGTAATCTGGCTTCAGCTTTTTTCCCCAAACAAAGTTCCCTTTGATAGATAGATATGTTTGATTTCCAGCACTATCCGTTTCTACGTAAGGTTTTCCATTTTTTAATTTTCCCGCACTCGACCAATCCCAGTATAATTTAGTATAGTTTTCCTTGGCATAAATTGGAATATGACAAGCCTCGCAGGAAACCTTTAAAGTATGCTTATTTATAAGGTCTTTTTCGTGAGGTGCGTTTGTGTGGCACTGGTCGCAAGTATTTCTATTTGTGCAAGAAGAGGCAAAGGAGTAGAGCTTGCCAGAAATTTCGTGATGCTCAGTTAAATGACAATCAACGCACTGCAAATTCATTCCCTCAGCTGCCATGTGCATATCAATTTCTTTTGTCGGCTCGTTCATAGCAGATTCAAGATGCCCGTGCTTGACGTTATTCCCGCCGCCACCGTAAAAATGACAAACGCCACAATTACTCCTCAATGGCTTGCCTACGCTTTGAGCAATAAGGTTTAAATCTAAATCCTCCACTGGAGCGCCAGCCTTTTCAGCAGCTTTTGAATAAGTTTCCGAGTTGTCATGGCAAACGAGGCAGTCTATATTTGTAGAGTCGGTGTAGATATTGCCCTGCTCGTCATAGCCTAATCCAATGTGGCATTTAGCACAGCTTTGCTCGTTTCCCTTTGTGCCGATGCAAAAATTATTGATTGCATTTTTCTTTCCAAGATAAACAATGCCTTTGCCTTGTATATATTCTTCACGCTCCCAGTTCCAATGGCTCGACTCCATAACCTCAGCAGAAGTAAGATTGTGGCAGGTTTCACAAGCTTTTGTAACCTCTTGTGCGCTTTCAAATTTGGCTTGCAACTCCTTGAATTTTGAGTGGTCTACTTTTGGCTTCTGCTTTTTCGAATACTTTTCTTTCAGCTTCATCAAAGTAGTTGGCTCATAATCAAGCGAAGACAAACTCCCGATTATTATCGCAACTATTATCGAAGCAACAACTACAAATGCAAGTATCTTCTTCATTTTAATAGCTTTTCAATGTTTTCAATATTCTTTTTAAGTAATATAGATTTTTAATTGTTTTTAAAAATACTAATATTGCTTAATTTTGAAATTAAGAAAACTTTTTAAAAGAAAAAACAATTATTTTATGCCTCATCACGATTTTTTTGTAACAGAAAAGCGGCTGGAAAAATTGAGCAATGTATTAAAGAAACGCCAATTTGATTTTACCATTGTTTTAGAAAATATACACGACCCGCATAATTTATCGGCAATACTGCGTTCTTGCGATGCCGTAGGGGTTTTTGAAGTGTATTTGATTTATGAGAGAAGACCGGATATTCCGCGTTTGGGGGAAAAAAGTTCTGCAAGTGCAAAAAAATGGATTCATAAGCGGCTTTTTCATAGCGTTTCTGCCTGCTATTCTGAACTTCGTAAGCAAGGAAAAAAGATTTTCACTACTCATCTTTCTGCCGAAGCAAAATCAATTTACGAAATAGATATGACGCAAAAGATAGCAATCGTTTTTGGGAACGAACACAGCGGAGTGAGTGAAGAAGCTCTTGCCAATGCCGATGGAAACGTTTTAATTCCACAGGTGGGAATGATTCAAAGTTTAAATATTTCCGTTGCTTGCGCTGTTACGCTATACGAAGCATTTCGCCAAAGAAGCAAGGCTGGACTATACAATCAAAGCCAAATAGACGACTCCGCTTTCCATAAAATAATGAAAGAATGGACAAAAAGGTAGAGGAGAAAACAGAAATCCCCCCAGCCCACTTTTAAAGAAAGCAGAAGAAAGAAGTCTGGAGGTAAAGAATAAGCTGTCCCCCGCTGGCGGGGGCAGGGGGTGGATCTTTATACATTGCAATTACTTAATGCTTTTTCTCTCCTTCCCATTTGAGTTTTGGAAGAAGGGAGCAGAAAGAAAGATGGACTCCACCTTTAAGGTGGGGTCCATCTGAAAAATCAAGAAATCTTTTAATCAAGAAAATCAAGGTTCAAAGATCTCAGTCTTTTCTTTAAACTTACAGCTCTACCACAGTAACTCCATCGCCGCCTTCAAGAAGATCGCCATCGCGATATGACTTTATTGTCGGGTGATGATGCAAAAACTCTTGAATTGCTTTTCTCAAAGCTCCAGTGCCTTTCCCGTGAATAATTGTGATTTGGTCTGCGTTACCAAGGATTGCCTGCGAAATAAAATCGTCGACCTCGCGAATCGATTCCTCAGCTCTTTTACCGCGCAAATCTATTCGAGTGCTTGCATCGAAGCGAATGTAGTCCGCAGCAGTGGTTTTCTTTGTTTTAGGCAAATCTGTTTTCCGAAGCTGGCTTAAATCAACTTTGAATTTTACATCGTTAAACTCGACTATTGCGCTGTTGTTTTTTTCATTAATAGAAATAATTATTCCAACCTCCGAAGAATCTTCCATAGTTACAGCATAACCGGGCAAAAGCTGCTCTTCTTCTTGTTCTTTTGGCGGTTCTAATTTTTCAGCTTTTTCAATTATTTTTTCCTTTTTCGCAAAATATTCTTTTTTTATTACTGAAATTTGCTTTTTCTCTTCTCTTATCTCTTTGATTGTGCCTTCTATTAAAGCATTTGCGCCTTGCAAGATTTCTGCCGCTTCTTCCCTTGCGTTTCTTATATAAATTTGCTTTTTCTCTTTGATTTCTTTAAGTTTAGCTTCGTAGTCCTCTTTTAATTTTTGCATTTTCAATTTATACTTTTCTGCTTCAGCTATATTTTCTTCCGCCTTGTTCCTGTATCCTTGCAAAATTGCAATGCTTTCCTCGAGTTGAGTTTGCTTTTCACCAATATATTTTTTTGCACGCTTTAGAACTAATTTAGAAAGTCCAAGATTTTCAGCAAGAACAAAAGCATAGCTGTTGCCGGGGATTCCTTGCAAAAACTTATAAGTTGGCTTGAGCTGAGCTTGATTAAATTCAAGCGAGCAATTTTCTATTTCCGCCTTATTTAAAGAATATGCTTTAAGTGAGGATTGATGCGTAGTTGCAACGAAGAAAAGCTTTATTTCTAAAAAAGTATCGAGCAGTCCAGCCGCAAGGGCGCTTCCCTCCTGCGGGTCTGTTCCAGAGCCAATTTCATCTATCAAAACAAGCGAGGAAGATGTGCAATTATCAACAATCTGCTTCAATTCTTTAATTTGTGAACTAAAAGTGCTTAAATCGCTTTCAATCGACTGATGGTCGCCAATCGAAGTGAAAATGTTTCTATAATTTGTTTTGCAATAGCCAAGCGGGAAACAGCCAGAAAGAGCAAGGGCAACATTGACACCAATACTTTTTAGTGCAACGGTTTTGCCGCCTGCGTTGGGACCGGAAATCAAATGACCTCGCTTTTCTGAATTGAAACTAATAGAAAGTGGAACTACGTTTTTGAAGCCTTTGGACTGGATAAGCAAGGGGTGCCTGATGTCTTGCAAAACAATTTCATTTTCTTCGGAAATGACTGGCTTGATGCAGCCAAACTCATTTGCATAATTTGCCTTTGCAATTAAAGAATCCAAATGAGAAGCGATAGAAAGCGAGTAAATGTAGGCGCTTAGCTCTTGACGTAATTCCGATGTGAGATTATGAAGAATTTTATATATTTCGCGATTTTCTTCATTTTTTAAAAGGGAAACTTCGTTATTTAGCTCAAAAATTTCCATTGGCTCAAGGAAAACCGTTGCTCCTGTTTGAGAAACCCCGTGAATGATGCCCGGTATATGTCTTTTATGCTCAACTTTTACAGGAATTACAAATCGTTCATCTCTAATTGTGGTAAATTCTTCTTGCAGCATATCGTCTTCGGACACCTTTTTCATAATTTTTTGCAAGCGACTGCGAAGAAATGCCGATTTACTGCTTATTTCTCGGCGAATGCGTGCAAGCTCTTTAGAAGCGTTGTCCTTCACATTGCCCATATCGTCAATTGCATCGTTGATATGCTTTTCAAGTAAAATATTTTCACTTAACTGGGAAATTTCATCATAAAGATATGGATATTTTTCGCTGCGACTGTTAAAATAGCTTTTCAGCAGGCGGCAAAGTCGAATAAAATCTTTAACAGCAAGCAGCTCGCCGGTGCTTAAAACTGAATTTTCTATTTGTGCCTTGAACAGCTTTGAACGAACATCGCTTAGCCCTTCAAGCGGAAGCGAGTCGTCATAAAGCAAGAGCTGTGCCGTTTCTTCTATTAAATTGTGTTCATTTTGCAGCTGTTGAATGTCATCGTTTGGCTCGGAATTTAAAATAATTTCCTTTCCAAGGTCTGAATGTGCTTTTTTGGCAATAAGTTCTAAAACCTGATAAAATTCAAGTTCTTTCAGCGTTGCCCTTTGCAAAGATTTTTCTTCTGTTATTTCCATATCCTAAAAATATTAAAAACTTTTGATTGGGAAAACTTAGTTTTCAAATTCACTGTTGCATTTTGGACATTTTAAATATCTTTCCCATTCACCAGCTTTTTTCCTAAAACGAGCTTCTATATAATAGTGATTGCAGTTGGGACAAGCCCTGTTTATTGGCTCATAATTCGTTAAGTAATCACATTTTGGATAGTTTGAGCAGCCCCAAAATTTCTTTTTTGTTTTTGGACTATACCTTTCACTTAGCACGCCCTCAGCGCACTTCGGACATTTCACATTAGTAGAAATCTGCTTAATCCCTTTGCAATTTGGATAGTCAATACAGCCGTAAAATTTCCCATAGCGTCCTTCACGAACCACCATTTGTTTTCCACAAAGATCGCAGGTAATCCCTTCAGCTATTTCTGGCTCTTTCTTTTCTTCTTGAGCGCTTTTTGGAAGTGGTTTAGTGAAAGTGCAATCTGGATAACGGGAACAGCCAAGGAATCGGCCTCTTTTGCTTACTTTAATCAGCATCGGGGCGCCGCATTCATCACATATTATTTCTGGAATATCGTTTTTGTTTTCTGCTCTGTCCAAAGATTCTTTGAAAGGACCATAAAAATCTTTTACAACATCGAGATAGCTGCTCTTCCCTTCTGCAATTACGTCAAGTTTGGTTTCCATTTCCGCCGTGAAATCCACGTTGAAAAGCTCGGGGAAATATTTCAGCAAAACCTCAACCACACCAATACCCAATTCCGTTGGGAAAAAGACCTTGCTCTCTAAATTAACGTATTTTCTTTCAATCAAAGTGCTGATAATTGTGGCATAAGTGCTTGGGCGTCCAATGCCTAACTCGTCAAGCTCTTTAACAATACTTGCTTCATTAAAGCGTGGCTTGGGCTTAGTTTGGTGCTTTTGATAATCCAATTTTTCCAAATCTAAAGGCGCTTTTTCTTTTAGATTTGCTGGTAAAAGCCCGCTTTCTTCCTTGTCCGCTTGCGAATCCTCTTTTAAGTCGGAATAAACGATTAAAAAACCTTGAAATTTAATAATTGAACCCGTTGCTCTAAATAAAAAGTTTTCACTTGAAATATTGACTGTGGTTTGGTCAATTATCGCTGGCGCCATTTGAGAAGCAAGAAAACGATTATATATTAATTCATAAAGCCTTGCGGCATCTCTATCCAAATATTTTGAAATCTGCTTTGGAGAGTTCTCAATTGATGTGGGACGAATAGCTTCGTGAGCGTCCTGCACATTCGATGATTTAGAAGAATAAAAGGGCGCCTTTGCTGGCAAATACTCTTTGCCATAAATAGTTTGAATGTAATCCCTTGCTTGACTTTGTGCATCTGGAGAAATGCGAACAGAATCCGTTCTCATATAAGTAATTAAACCGATTGAGCCTTCACTTCCAATATTAACACCTTCATAAAGCGTTTGGGCAAGTGTCATAGTTTTTTTATTGGAAAAACCGAGCCGTTTTGCCGCTTCTTGCTGCAAACTGCTTGTGGTGAAAGGAGGATATGGGTTTCGTTTTACTTGCTTTTTTTGTATAGATTCTATTGAAAAGCTATCTTTTTTTATTCTCTCAATTAAATCTTTTGCCTCGCCTTCGCTTCTAATGAAATTCAATGATTCAAGCTTTTTATCGATTTTCTTTTGCTCGGAGTCGCTGTTCGATTTTGCTGAACCCTCTGGATTTTTGATTGTTTTTCCATTAAAACCCACTAAACGGGCTTTAATAGTAGATTTTTCCTCCGTTAAAAAAGTGCCAAGCACCGACCAATACTCAATCGGAACGAAAGACCGTATTTCGCTCTCCCGCTCACAAATCAGACGGAGGGCAACGGATTGCACTCTGCCAGCTGAAAGAGCTTGACTTGTTTTATCGAGCATTGCTTTGGAAACGAAAGGAGAAACCTGAAAGCCGATCAGTCGGTCAAGCACCCTTCTTGCTTGCTGAGCTTGAAAAAGATTGTCGTCAATATCGCGCAAGTTTTTTAGTCCGCCGCTAATGCCATTTTTCGTTATTTCATTGAAAATAAGTCGCTTTATATTTGGATTCTTTTGCTTAACTTCTTGAGCTATATGCCAAGCTATTGCCTCGCCTTCGCGGTCTGGGTCTGTTGCAATCAGCACCTCTTCAACTTTTTCAGCTTGACTTTTCAATCTTTTTACGATTTCAGCTTTTCCGCGTATAGTTTGATATTTTGGCTCAAAATTTTTATTTATATCGACTCCAAGTCCGAATTTCACTAAATCTTTGATATGCCCAACCGAGGCTTCCACTAAATAGTCTTTTCCGAGGTATTTGTTAATCGTCTTTGCTTTTGATGGAGACTCAACTACTACTAATCTTTTTTTCGCCATTTCTTTCTGTTCTTAAATAAATTAATAATTATTAAAACGTTTTTACTTTTTCCCAAATTGTAAATAGGAAAAAATAAAATTAACGATTTTTCTTGAGATTTCTTTTCTTGTTTGAATTAAAATAATGTAAACAAGCAAAGGCTTGCACTTGAAAAGCCCTGAGCTTTGCGTTATTGCCAAGTCTTTCTGAACGTAGTGAAGAATCCAGAAAATCCCCCCGACCCCCTTTTTCAAAGGGGGAGATAGAAGGGCACCGTCTTTCTGAACAAAGTGAAGAATCCAGAAAATTTTTCTATTCCCTAATTACTCTGGACTCTTCACTACGTTCAGAGTGACGATCCTGCACTTATCCCCTGTATTGCATAAGTTACCAAACAGGCGTTAAATAGTGTGAAAGATAGTTCAGCACCTTTTCATCTGGCTTGTCAGCTTTTCCAAGCGTTAAGCCTTGATAATAATCTAATAATTGGTAGTTCATTCCTTTAAAACTTGGCACCTGATTTGAAATTTCGTCAAAAATATCGGAAGAAGATTTATAGTTCCAGTTTGCCCCTAATTGCTTAGCGAGCATTTGGAGAATTGCCCAATTCTGTTTAGAGTGGCGAAGCTCGTGCTGAGTCCATCTGTCGTTGTGTGAGCCGAATTTATCCAAGCGGCTCATTTTCATTCCCATATAGCGTTGATTTTCTGCTGTTCTAAGAAAGGGTTCAAAATGCTGAACGCGCTTATCTTCATTTGTGAAAGTGCCTTCGGATTCCGCAAAAGTAGATGCAGCAAAAACAAGATCTGCTAATTTACTGATTTTATTCTTATTAGAAGAATGAACTATTATGAACTCCAAATTCTTTAATTCATTTTCCAAACCCTCAATTTTTAAAATGTCCTCATCTAAGCTGTGCAAAACCTTGATTTGCTTTGAGCGAATTTTTGCAATCAAATCGCTTATTTGAGTTCCTTTATTGCCCGATAGTCCAAGCTCAATCAGTCCATTTGTGTTTGGTGCTTTGTCGCTTGTTCGTAGAAAATCATCGGCAAACGCTTCTTCGTAATGCTTTATAAAATCTAAATTATTGGATTTTAAGATTTTTTTCACATAGTTTGCAAATAAGTAATTGTCTTCATTGCTGCTTTTTGCGGAAGCGATGAACATTATTTCAGACGGCTTGTATTTTTTTAAATTGTTTGATGCAAAAGCAATAGCTTCTTGCCAAGAAACAGAGACTAATTGCCCTTCTTTTTTAATCATTGGCTCAGTAATTCTATTTTCATTTACAGTTGGGTAAATGTTAAGCCTTCCCCAATCGCAGATCCAAAATTTATTTACATAAGGATTTGGAGCAGGGTCATAGCGTAGAATTTCATTGTTGCGAACTCCAATTTTCACATTGCAGCCACGCGAGCAACCAGTGCAAATTGAAGGATTAAAGCTCATATCCCAAACCCGCGATTTGAAGCGGAAATCTTTGCTTGTCAAAGCTCCAACAGGGCAAATATCTATGACATTCATTGAGTATGGACTATCGAACTCCTTGTCTTCAAATAGCTTAATAGTAACCTTGTCGTTGCGATTAAAGAATGTAAGAACATCTTGCTTAGCAATTTCTTGAGCAAAGCGAATACAACGGGAGCAAGAGATACAACGCTCAGCATCATAAAGCACGTTAGGACCCCAAGACACTCGCTTGTCCTTATGGTTCTTTGTTTCTATAAAGCGGCTTTCTCCATCAGAATAACGGAAAGCATATTCTTGAAGTTTGCACAGCCCAGCCTCATCGCAAATTGGACAGTCCAAAGGGTGATTTATTAAAAGAAATTCCATAACTGCTTCTTGCGCTTTAATTGCCGCTTTGCTCAAAGTGCGGACCTGCATTTCATCGCTAATCTGCGTGGCACAAGCGATTTGCAGTTTTGGAAAAAAATTTATTATTGTCTTTCCATTTTCATCTTTTTCAAAAGAGCCGTCAGCAAGGCGTTTGGGAAGTCCAACCTCAACAAGACACATACGGCAGTTGCCAGAGACGGAAAGTTCCGGGTGCCAGCAAAAATGAGGGATTGTTATGCCATTTTGGTAAGCAACCTCAATTATTGTCTGATTCGGATTTCCTTTACAAGGCTTGCCATCTATGTAAATACGAGCCATTTATGCTCCAAAATATTAATAATTTTCTATTTGCAACTC
>LSQX01084563.1_pt1 | contig 17408 bp, 8 predicted proteins | sample 654561 | NCBI WGS metagenome assembly LSQX01 (sample SAMN04489861, study PRJNA283612) | anaerobic digester metagenome | isolation source: 4 biogas reactors fed with cattle manure at either 37C or 55C with and... | place: Denmark: Kongens Lyngby | collected 2014
TTGTCAATGGTTTTGGGAACGTGAATAACGTACATGTCATAACCGGCGTCTTCGGCTTCTTTGGCCACAGTCTGGCAGCTGCCGGCACTGTCGTTGCCTCCACAATAGAAGAAGTAACGGATATCGTGGGCTTTGCAGATTTCAAAGATTTTTTTGCAGTATGCTTCGTCCGGTTTATCGCGCGTTGAATAAAGGCCGGAAGAAGGGGAGGCCGCCATTGCTTCCAGATTGGCCGTGGGCACATCGGTCAGATCCAGAAAATTTTCATTGATAATGCCGTTGACGCCATGGCGTGCCCCATAAATACGGGTAATTTCAGGGTGTTTACGTGCTTCAAGTATAACCCCTACGGCACTTTGGTTGATGACAGCGGTGGGTCCGCCGCCCTGAGCGATTAGAGCTTTACCTTTTAATTTCATGGTTATATCCTCCTGTTTCGGTGATTGGATAGGGTTCTGCCCCTTGAAAAATGCGAGGGAAAAAGAGGGAACATGCATGATGAGTATACCACGGCAGGACGAAAAAAACAAAAACTCCCGATGTTGCAGATGAGCTTTGACGTCTTTTTATTTCAAATGTATTGCTGTATCGCCACGAGCAAATGACGCTGTCTTTTTAACCTGATCAATCAGGCACACTGGGAAGAAATACAGGGAGCTGAAAAAGATCCACAGTTTTCAAAGATCCATCCAGTCCACTGATTCATCATAAATGCCCCGTTATGAATAATTCTGTTGAGAGCTCGTCTAATTGATAACTTCAGGAACAATCTCAACAAGGAGGGCTCTCATGAAAATTTGGATTCTCAACATTATCGTCATCATTCTGTTAATTGCCGGGGTTGCCAGATTTTCCGGATGCGAGGCATGCAACGGACCGGTTGCCACAAACATCAGCATGAAAATAGATGAATTGACCACCTGGCAGCCGAAGGCCATTGCCAAAGACCCCGTTGGTTTCATGACTTATGCCGTCTCGGCTTCGGATGAGATTGTGCTTGAAATGAAAGCAGCACAGATTGGCACTGCTCAACTACGGGCTTCCACAGAACGCAAGATCCAGGCGAATGCCACGGAATACGAAGCGGTGAAGATACTCTTTTCGGAATTCCGGACGGCATACCAGGAGGCTGCCAACGCAGAAAGCTGGCCGACGACAGTTCGGGAAAAGAGCTATTCTGAAGAAGAACTGCGCAATCAGGTGGCTGCTCTGGGAAAACGCTTCAATGCCTGTCAGACTGAAAAGAACAGCCTTCTCGAATTTGAGAAAAAGTTGTCCTCCCATGCAGCCCAATTGGAAGAAAGGCTTGCGGACACAGAAGCGACCCGAAGAGAATTCGCCCATCAGCTTGAAGTGATTCGTATGGATAAAGCTTCGGCTGATCTGGATCACTTGACAGATCAATTGAAATCTCAAGTGGAGGGGCTGGCCAAGAATGCTCACTTCGTCAAAATGCCCGTTAACGAAACCACTGTTGACGAGCTTCTCGAAGAGGAGTACCAGAAGTCGCGAGACCTGGAATTCAGTGAACTGCTGTCCATGCCCTTGGAATAAATCAGACTTGACCCATCAGCCGGAGGGCTATGTGAATGAAAAATCTTTTCGTAACGGTATTTGTGTTGTTCCTCATAGCACTTGTCTGGCAGGCTGTATCTTCGCCGGATTCTCACTGGTCTCCCTTGGCGATTCTGTCGCAGCTTCGCAATGGTGCGGGTGTTACAGGCGTAGAGAGGGAGTGGACTGAGAAGGAGATTGCCGCTGATCGCCATGGATACAGCCAATATTTGACAAGGCGTTGTGATGGATTGGAGGCGGACTGTAAAACAGGCCTGGAGAACATCAGTAAAATAATTGAAGATCTGGATTCATCACGTCAAAACAATGCTGAGGCATTGAAAGACACCGAAAAAGCTCTCGTCTCTTTATGCACCTCTTATGCGCATGCCCAGGCATCGCATTCATGGCCGGTGTCTGTTTCAGGAGTCGAGCGCGATGAAAAAAGCCTGAAGCAGTTGATTGAAAAAACCAAAGGTCGTCTGGATCAGCGTAACCAACTTGCGAAAAATATCCAGCAATATTATGAGGAGAAAGTAGAGCAGGCCGAAGCGCTGAAAGTAAAACTTGATGTGATTGGTTACAGCCGCATTATGTTGACTGATAAAACAGAGACGTTTCGTCTTGAAGAGATTCTTCAGAGTTTTGAACAGCTCCAGGGTGAAGTCCACGCCGTGGCTGAAACAGACACAGAACAGTTGGTTCACAAGGTAATGGAAGATATAGGGACGAAACTCACGGATGATCAGTTTCACGATGTGATTTCGCATTATGCCACGCCGGCACCAGCACCTGCCCAAAGCTCAAAAACAAGCTCCAAAAATACCGTTACCCCGGTGCCGTCCGGTAATAAGACAACCCCATCCGGGGGACAACAGCCGTCTGCAGGCAATCAGCCCAGGAAGACTTTGACACCGGCTCAAAAAGCCGCAGCAAATAATTCCGGGACCGCACCCGCAAGTCAACAGCCGTTTGCAGGTAATCAGCCCGGGAAGACCTTGACACCGGCTCAAAAAGCGGCTCTGAACCGGTGACAAATGCTCACTCTATAGTGGCATTTTTTTAATCAGTCTGGTGTTTCCCATGTGTTACAATGAGCATACCGTCTGTTTCCCAGTTTGCAAACACGAGGAGAAGAATAATGAAAGCCCAGCCGTTCCTTCCGTCTATTTTGATTATATCCGTTCTTTTCGTATTGACCACAGGTACTCTGTCGGCCGATACTTTCAAGCTCTCCGATCCCGTGGCTGCGAACATTGCCAGCAGCCAGACGACTCTGGACGATCAGACCGACGTGGCTGTCACTATTTATAATAATGACCGGGCTCTCGTTCGTGATCGTCGGAAGATCAAGCTTCTGCCGGGCGAAGGGACTTTGCAGTTTATGGATGTTGCGGCAACGATCAAGCCGGAAACGGTGAGCCTGCGCTCCATGAATGATCCCGGCGCATTGAAAATTTTCGAACAGAATTATGAATACGATCTGATGAGCCCTGACAAGCTCATGGAAAAATATGTGGGACGGTCGGTGACGCTGGTAAACAAAAATACGGAACTCTCCTTTTTTGAACAGCCGGCCAAATTGTTGAGTGTGAACAATGGGCCCATATATGAGATGGAAGGAAAGATTTATCTGGGACATCCCGGTGTGGTGGTTCTTCCTGAGATCCCGGAAGCCCTCATAGCCAAACCGACCCTCGTCTGGCTTCTGGGCAATAACGGCACGGATCATGAAGTGGAAGCGACCTATCTCGCCTCTGGTATCGGTTGGCGTGCGGACTATGTGCTCACTGTGGATAAAGATGAAAAAAGCCTGGATCTGGAAGGCTGGGTCACACTCAATAACCAGTCCGGCGCCACCTATAATAATGCGCAGCTGAAGCTCGTGGCGGGCGAGGTGAATATTGCGGAGAGTGAACCTGTCATACATCGGAAAATGATGGCTATGGATATGGCTCTGGCCGGCGCACCGCCCATGATGGAGGAAGAGGCCTTTTCTGAATATCACCTCTATACCTTGCAGCGCCGGACGACGATCAAGGAAAAACAGACCAAGCAAGTGAGCCTGCTCAGTGGTAAAGATGTCAAGATCAACAAAAAATATGAGTTCCGGGGAAACATGAGCTTTTACAGCAGTCGTGTGGATGCACAGAAGAATCAGAACGCTGATGTTTTTCTTGTATTTCAGAATACGGAAGAAAACGGTCTGGGCGTTCCGCTGCCGGCCGGGATCATGCGCGTTTATCAGCCCGACAGCTCCGGGATGCTTCAGTTTTCCGGGGAAGACCGGATTCAGCATACACCTCGCAATGAGGAAATCCGGCTTGTTCTGGGCAAGGCCTTTGATGTGGTAGGCGACCGTGTGCAGCGGGACCAGAGCCATTTGGGGCTCAATACCTATGAATCAGAATTTGAACTCTCCATCCGGAACAGAAAAGAAGAAGCCATCCAGGTCGATGTGGTGGAACCCATGCCCGGAGGTGACTGGAAGATACTGAAAGAATCGCATCCCCATACAAAAAAAGATGCGCGTACAGCCATCTTTACTGTGGATGTCCCGGCTGATGGAGAAACAGTCGTCAGTTATCGTGTCAGAGTGACCTATTAATTGAAGATCCGGTCAGGAAGGAAAAAACCATGATTGAGCGTATAGATCATGTGGCCATCGCTGTGCGTGATCATGAGGCTGCATTGCACTTTTTTCAGGATATTCTCGGAGCCGTGGCTGGAGAAAAATACAAAGCCGCCGATCGGAATTTTTATTGGCAGACACTGGCTCTGGGAGATCTGTCCCGCCTGGAAATTATCTCTCCCTCAGGGCCCGACAGTTTTCTGGATGGCTTTCTGGCGAAAAAGGAAGGCGGCTTTCATCATATCACCCTCCAGACACCGGATCTGGAGGCCCTGCTGAAAAAATTGGAGACCCGGGGAATCCCCTATTTCGGGAAACATGCCTACCCTGATGGAAGCTGGAAAGAAGTCTTCATTCATCCCCGTGATGCTTTTGGTGTGCTCATACAAATCGCAGAGTTTGATGCGGAACGGTGGATGGTTTCGGAAGCGAAAATGCCCGAAGGAATACGATTTCAAATTGAAGGGCTGGCGAAAGAGTTCAAGCTCCAGTTGGCACATCCGGGCGGCGGTAAAGTCATTCTGGACTGCACACGTGAGGAATTGGAGCAACTCGCAAAAGAAATCGATACGGCACTGAAAGGCTGAATAAGCTCCGACAAACCGCTTGTGAGAGAGATTGAAGGGAGATAAGGGATGGAATGAGAAAATATCTCTTTGGGACTTGAAAAGTGGGGGAGAATGTGGTATAGTATGGGCAGATGGAGAAATAAACTCGAAAGGAAAGAAGGTAATGCTCATACGATTCACCATAGATAACTGGCTGTCCTTCGCTGAAACGACTGAACTATCCATGGTCGCCTCCCCCGAACGACAACACAATGAACGGGTTGCACGAGTTAAATCCTATGCGAAAATCCTGCCTATGGCGGCCGTATACGGAGGCAATGCCTCGGGCAAAACAAATTTTTTTCAGGCACTCAATTTTGTGCAACGCCTGGTAGTCCATGGAAGGAAGCCTGACAGCCCCATACCCGTTACTCCTTTTCTGCTCGACCCGGAGAAACCAGGGGCACCTTCCAGCTTCACTTTGGAAATATGTGTGGACGGCACATTCTATGAATATGGATTTACGCTGACCCATAAAGAAGTGTTGAAAGAGCATCTCATACGGATAGGACAGACAACGGAAAGGGTTCTTTTTCAACGGGAGGGGCGGACTGTAGAGTTTCATCGTTCTTTACCGGAACAGAAATATCTGCAATTCGTAGCCCGCGGCACCCGGGAGAACCAGCTCTTCCTGACGAACAGTGTGTTTCAAAATCTGCAGACCTTCGAAGCGGTTTATATCTGGTTTAAAGATCATCTGGAAATGGTTGCGCCTGATGCGCGCTTTGAACTTTTTGAGATACTCAGTGATAAGGACAGCATATTCAGTGATCAGGTGAATACACTTCTGGAGCAGATGGATACAGGGATCAAGCGTCTGGATACGGAAGAAGTGGCCTTCAAAGATTTGCCCTTTTCGGCTGCGGTAAAGTCACAGATCCAGGAAGAACTTCAGGAAGGCAAAACGCTGCGCATAGATGGGTCTATGAACGCTCGCTTTCTGGTGAGTCGCAAGCAGGGGGAGATCAGGGCGAAAAAACTCATCTCTTATCATCATGCGCCCGATGGAGGCGAAGTACGCTTTGAGCTGTCTCAGGAATCGGACGGATCACAGCGTCTCATAGACCTGCTTCCGGCTTTTGTGTCCCTCATGGCTGCTGATTGCACCAAGGTATTTGTCATCGACGAATTGGATCGGAGCCTGCACAGTCTGCTTACCAAGAAATTGCTGGAACTGTATCTGGAAAGCTGTTCGCCGGAAACGCGCAAACAGCTTATCCTGACAACCCATGATCTGAGTCTCATGGATCAGAGTCTGTTGCGTCGCGATGAGATGTGGGTCACACAGCGAAAGTCAGACGGCAGTTCACAACTGTTTTCTTTCAGTGAATTCAAAGATGTGCGCTACGACAAAGATATCCGGAAAAGCTACCTCCAAGGGCGTCTGGGTGGCGTGCCTGTCCTGGACCGGGTAGGAGAAGAGCCCTTGTCTTATGATCCCTCGGGGAGTAAAAACTGATGGGACGGCGCCGAAGATCTTTTACCAGACCTTACGGGCTGCGCAGTTATAAAAAACTATTTGTCATTGCCACGGAAGGCAAGAAAACAGAGCCGGCCTATTTTCTTCTCTTCGAAGGAGACAACAGAATAGTGCGCATTAAATGTATCAAAGGAGATGCAAAAAGCGCTCCGGCTTATGTACTCAAGCGCATGCAAAATTATCTTCAGGAAGAGGCTCTTCAAAAGAGTGATGAAGCCTGGATAGTTGTTGATCAGGATCAATGGGAAGCCCGACAATTGCAAATGCTTTTTGATTGGGCAAAGCAAAAGAGCAATCGCCATGTGGCCCTGAGCAAACCCAACTTTGAATATTGGCTGTTATTGCATTTTGAAGACGGGACGGGGCTGGTTTTTGCGTCGGATTGCGCAGTCCGTCTGAAACGCTATCTTCCCGGATATGATAAAAGTATCGATAGAAATAAATTTCCCGAAGAAGCAATACGAGAGGCCATCAATCGGGCGAAATCACGAAAGAAATCCGGAGCCCAGGCTTTTACGGATGTATACCGGCTGGTTGAAAATATCCTGAAAGCGCAGGAATAGTTTTTTTAAAAAGTTCACTGCAAAGTCATAAATGATGCTGAAGGAAGTCGGGGCGGACATTAACGGAAGGTCGGGTGCATCCACAGAACTGTCTCTGCTCTTTTCAGTGTGTCAGTGCATTCTATGATTGAACATTGGTCTTTTTCTTCGTGTTCACGGGTGTGACGACCTGAAAAAAAGCGTCTTCTCCTCCTCAAATCGCTACTGATGTTCCATCTGTGAGGCCATCGCGCGGGCTGTCTTTCATAAAATGTTGACATTGCCCTGTGAAAACTTATAGATTGGAAAGCGAATTGGGCATGAGGCACTCGCCTCCCCGGTCGGCACCGTTCCGTGTCGTCTTCCCGAAGCAGAGGCATCTGGCTTTGTAAGTTCAGGTGCGGCGGGTCTTGTGCCCTTGGCATTTTCCGGGATGGGCAGCGTGGCTGTCCCTTCCCTGGACTGTGAGACGGCCCATGATTGACCGAATAACAGTACTTGGTGGCAGCAGTGTCTATACGCCTGAGTTTCTTGAGGCGTTGCTTTCCAATAATGTTCTGGTCAAGGAATTGGTCTTGCTGGGAATGCCGGGTCAGAAACTGGATATAGTGAGTCGTTTTTGTCAGCGTCTTGTCAAACGGAGCGGCCATCTTACTGAGATTATTCCGGAGACAGACCCTGAAAAAGCGATGAAGGGTGCTTCCTATATCATCAATCAGGTACGCGTGGGCGGGATGAAGGCACGCATCCGTGATGAAAAGCTGCCCCCTCAGTTTGACATGGTGGGCAGCGAGCGTCTGGGTGCGGGAGCCATCACCAATGCCCTTCGAACCCTTCCTGTGGTTTTCAATTTTGCACAATGTGCCGAAGCTGTGAACCCCAAGGTGCGGATCATCAACCTTTCCAATCCTGTTGGGATTCTCGTGGAAGCCCTGACACGCTACACTTCCCTCAATGTGGTGGGTGTGAGCGATCTTCCCGGAATTTACATTGAGAAAATCGCTGCGCTTCTCGGCCGTGAACCCGATGCGATCGAGGTGAATTATCTGGGCCTTTATGATTTGGGTTGGATTCAGGATGTGAAGGTGGCGGGTATCAGCCGGATGAGTCAGCTTCTGGAGATGGTGGAGAAAAGCGAGGACGAATTCTTTGATCATGCCCTGATCCGCATGTTCCGTATGATTCCTGTCCGTGTGCTGGGCGTTTATTATCGTCGCCAGGAAGTGTTGCGCCGCCAGCAGACAGGTGCCCGTTTCCGGGGCGAGGCCCTCTATGATGCAGAGCAGCGTATTTTGAAAATGTATGCCCGGCCGAGCCTCACAAAAGTGCCTGATCTGACTCGTCAGCGCAATGCCCTCTGGTATGACAATACGATTATTCCGCTTTTGCAGAAGTTTGAAGCGGGAAGGCCGGCCGAGACTATATTATGTGTGCCCAATAAAGGCTCCATTACGGATCTTCCCGATTACAGTACGGTGGAGGTTCCTGTGTGTGTGAGTGCCAAAAGCATCAAGCCCCGCAAGATGGGCATGCTTCCCCGTTTTCTGAGTGGTTTGTATCATTCCATCAAAGAAAGCGACCGTCTGGTGATTGAAGCGGTGCGTCATAAATCCCGCGACCTGGCCATGCAGGCACTGGCCGTGAATCCTTTTGTTCCGTCTATTGTCCGGGCTTCGGAATATCTGGACAAAGTGATCCGGCAGGAGAAGATGGACCTTTTCTGATGGGGCAAAAACTTGATACTCTGGAATTATACAATCTGTTGATTACCCGTTCTCCGGGCTGATTCCCTGGTTAAAAAAAAGAGCATTTTCTGTCTGGTGTCGACTCATTTTTATATTTGAATTTTTCTTTTGAAAACTGTTTTCAGTCTGCCATAAAAAAAAGCATCCTGTTTTTATTGACATTTGACTCGAAAATTGTAATAATCTATAAGGAATTGTCAAGAGTTTACTTGCCATAGCATTGAAGCGTACGCGGAAGTATTGCGTACCCGTGCTGTGCTGTTTCAGCATTGGGCGGGTGTAAACAGTTGACGCATAACAGGGATTGTGCGATAATAGCAACAAGTGTCTTTGAAAAAGTAAATCCGCGTAACTGCAATCCGAATTCGGATGGGAGTGAGGATATGATGTTCCGTACAGAATCGCCAGGCAAATGGAACCGCACAGGCACCGGGCTTGCGGTAGTTCTTCTGGTTCTGACAGCGCTTATCGGCGTCACAACAGTCCAAGCTGAAGAGGGACAAAACCACCTGATTTCGGATGCGGCGGATAGCTTTGTGTCTGATGCCGGTCTGACTATATGGACAGATGTCTTTGAGCAGACCGACGAAGCGCGCCTGGGATGGGCCGCTTCTGTCTGTGCTCTGGTGGATGCTGATGCGCTGCAGGCGGATGAGCAGGGAACAGCCACGCTCATGACAGATGCCTATAAGCAGTATGGTCAGCCTCCCTGTTCGGATCATCCTTTTGCGCAACAACCCACAGCGGCTCTCTGTGCCGGTTTCGTGGTGGCCGACGATCTCATCGCCACTTCCGCAGCCTGTCTGAACGAGTCAACTCCCCTGGCTGCCTATCGTTTTGTTTTTGGTTTTGAAATGAGCGCCGATGCCTCAGTCGCTCTTTCTTTTTATGAGGATCAACTCTACACGCCTGTTGACATTGTTGCCAGTGATGGAGAATTCGCGCTCCTCCGTGTGGATCGGCCCATCACTGTGGCTCAGGCCCTGCCCTTGGCCCTGTCACCGGCTGTGGCTGGTGAAGAAGCTGTAGTCATCGCTTATCCCGCAGGGCTCCCTGAAAAAATTGCGGCCGGCCCCTTCACTCCGACCGAGGCCGGACTGGCCGTCACGGTGGATCCTCTGGGTGATCTTTCCGGAGCGCCTGTCATTCTCAGTGCCACAGGTGAGGTGGCGGGCATTCTCTCAGGCGGAGAAGCACTGTCCACCGCTGACAGCCCCTGCTTTGCCTATCCTGCTTCCGGTGATGCGAGCTTTGCGGGATTCATGACCCCCGCTTCCTCCTTTGCCGCTTATGTACCTGATTCCGCTTTTGAAAAACAGATTGATGATGACTTGATAGTTGATCTGGATGCGGAAGGCGAGGAAGAAGAGCTTGCGGATGAAGCCGAGATAAACTTTGAAACGCTTGTTCGTGATAAAGAAGCCCTTCTGCCTCTTCATGATTGGGTGCCCCTATTCCGCTTTACCATGGCTTATGGTGATGATGCGTATGCTCCGCGCTATCTGAGCAAACTGGAATACGAACTGGTGGCCGCTGATCCCGACGATGAAGAGTTCATGGTTCGTGGCAAACCTTCTGCCAGCGACATCTTGGAATTCGCCATCTTTGATGACTTTTATACAGAGGATGACGAAGCAGGCGAGGATCGTTACGGAAATCTGGATACAGGCGACTACCTTTTGTTGAGCTGGGATGGCACGGGAGCCCCTTACGGAACAAACGATGGTGTCAAATATTCTATGACATTTAAGGAATCTGATCGCATTATCAGCCTGCCTAAAATTGATGATTATCTTCCGGACGGTGCGGCCTATATTGTCGCTGTACGCACTTCCGCCACCTGGCGCAGTGCCTTGAGCATGGGAGTAAAGGTAACCTGGGCGGAAATGGTTGATCCCGAAACTGGAGAGAGTTACCTTGGTGATGGCGGTGAAGACGACAATGTTCCCGCGGACAGCTATAGCCCTTCCTTCATTGAAGGTGAGACTCTTGATGATGAAGTTTACTATTCTTCTTCTTTCGGCGTTTTTGATCCGACAGGCCCGGATCTGGGCGGTATAAATTTTCTGGAAGGCTGGGAAACTATCCCCACACCCAACTTCTTCCAGTATACGCCTTATCTGTCCATTCCTCTCGCCGAGTTTTCGCGGCCCCGGTGGAATAAACCAGATACGCTGTTGAGTATTGCCACCGGCCAGTATTTGAACATCCGTTCGCTCATGCCTCTGGAATCGTGGATGCCCGTGATCGGCATCAATATTCATTCGAGTCGTTCATTGCTATCCGGTCTGAAAGAAGATTTTCCTTATGCCGTATTGCGGGAAGTAAACGTGGTCTTCACCGATGAGGGCGGTGACCCGAAAGGCTATCCGGGTAATGGCGGTTTCAATCCCAAACAGGCACTGAAGCCCATCGGTCATGGTACCGATGAAACCTTCGGAACGACCCATGTCGGGTACAATGGAATCTGGGTCTGGGAAGATACCAACCGCAATGGCATATTTGATCCGCCCACTCCCACAGCCGGCGGAGTCGGCGGCTTTTCCTATAATGGCGATATGCCTCTTGCCTCACTGGGTATGCACACTGAGTGGGAGCACATCGCTGAGCCCCCCGGTGGCGGTTCTCCCTGGTGGAAAATCAAGCTCACTTTTGCAGGTACGGAAGACAATCCCGAAGCCTATCTGACCGAAAAAATCCCGAACAACGTTTTGCCCGGTGAGATAGGTCTTGGCAGTGAGTTTTCTTATGACTATTTTGTTGTTGCCCGTTTTGACAGTGGTTTTAAAGATATATCCTCCATGGCTTCAGGTCAGGCTGGTGCCACTTTGGGGTCTCAGTTCAAAGCTTTTATTGAACCCAGGCGCAAGGATTCATTTACCCAGCAGTGGGAAGGCGGTATTTATGCCACATCTCAGATTTTCCGGCGGGATGAGCGAGAGGTTTATGTAATACCGCGGAATCCAGCCTGGCAGGATGAGCCGGCTTGGGGCACTGAACCCTGGTGGCCTGAACGCACTCTGAATGTCCATGCCTCGAAGACGCACCGCCAGGGATTGGAGGTGCTGGATCTGGTCCAGACCTACATGGGCGCCAGTATGGATTCGAATCGCTATGATGAGATATACGCTTCCAACCATTTCCCTACAGGCTTGATATGCAAATGTAAAGAATTGACCAATGTACCTCTGGGATTTTCCTCCTTCGGATCTTCCACACTTGCCGCCTGGCTGGATCCCTTCGGTTTGAATCAGTCCCGCTTCGCCAATAATCACGAGCCTGATGTGTATTCCTTCACGGCACTGGAAGTGGTACACAAGTTTACACTTTTTGGACAGCCCATGCTTCTGGGTGGTGCTTTACTGGGCGTTCCGCAATTTTCTTTTGAGACCAGACCGTTCTACTTTAAATACTATGATGAGCCCACCTGGGGCCCCCGTTCCTCGGCTTATCCTGTGCCCGATCCCGAGTTGTCCTTTCCTCACTATGAGACCTGGCCGGGCAGCAGTCAGGGTTCCGGGTTCCCGCGGCTCAGTGATTGGGCACCGGAAGATGCCAGAGCACGTCTGTTGACGCAGAAAGTTGAACGGCGCAGTAAACATACGCCCATGCTCGGTTTTAATCTGGCGGGCAGCAGCGATCCCATCGTTAATTCAGAAGGGAACAGCATGGAGCTGGCGGAGCTGCATGTTGCCTTCTGGGGCCCGGACTTCAAACCTGAGATTCTCCGTTCCCTCGACCCGTACAAAAACAAAAATGAGAGTCTGGATTCCGGTGTCCTTCTCTGGCAGCAGGCTATGGATCTGAATACGGAGGAAGGAGGAGAAGACTCAGAAATTTCCAGTTCTCTGCCCGTCATCTTCATGAATACGGAAGAAGTCAGCTATTATGGCGATACACCCCTGCCTCTATACCACAAGATGATTCCTGTGACCGGTCTTGCCTGGAAATCCGCTCCCGAGTATATTGACATTGACGGTGATGGGATGCCCGATGATATGAACGGCGATGGTCTGGTGGATGATCGCGACAAAGCCTGGGTGCTGACCTTGCGTCCCACCAATAACTGGGAGCTTCCGAAGGACGATCTGACCGGCACGTCTACGGGCGGTATTGATCTGATTCTCACGGTCAAGACTTCCGATGCCATTGCGCGCTTCCAGAAGTTTCGTGCCGTGGTTCCGGCCACGCTGCCTGAACGCACTGTCAATAATCGGAAAGCGGGTATCCAGTTCTGGCCGCAGGTGAATACAAGCCCCAGAGCCTTTACAAAAACACATCCGGAAGAAGGGCCTGTCCAGTCCTATTATGGCCATGACATGCTTGAAGCCAACGTCCCCGCCGCTGTGGTGGATATGACAGGGCGCTGGGCTGACATGGACATAGGCGGCGCAGCTGTTCCGCTTCTGGGCTTGGATCTTGCCACGAATGTCCAGACTGTCAGGGAAAGTGGCGACCGTGGTACAGGTCGTGACAAGAGTTTCCATGTTTCCGGTGCCGATTGGACGGAAAACATCTATGCAGGTGATGTGCTCGTTGATGAGCGCTATGAGAGCTATGAGATTCTGAGTAATAATGAAAACACACTCTTCCTGTTGAGCGGGAAACCCCGTGATGGTGCCTGGCGCATTGTGCAGGATCCGACTTATCTCGAAGAGGTGACTGTGGAGCTCTACCAGGAAGGCTCTCATGCGGCCTTCAACCCCCTTACGGATCTCCTGCCACTGGATATTGATCAGCAGGTGAGTGGTTTGGCCATTTATCGTGACAACGATAACCACCCGAACAACCGGAATGGTGTATTCGATCCTGATATCGATATTCCTCTGTCTCTTGACTGTCCGCCCCGTTTCATGGGCCAGACCGGTGATGCCATTAAAGTGCGTTTCTGCTTCTCTCTGCCCGGTACAGGCGATTTCCCCAAATCCCGGGATCGTCAGCCCCGGAACCGTCAGTGGATTTATGATGGTTTCGGCGATGGCACAGCGAGCTTTGAAACAGGCCCTGATTTCTTTATCGTGATCCGTGCGTCCAACGAAATGCATACGGGCGATAAACTCCGGGCTGCTATTGTGTCCTGGGGCCCGGCCACACCGACAGAACCTGATCCTCATATCTGGGCGAATCTGCCGGGCGAAGACCGACATGACTACAAGCTGTTCCGGGAATTCATCTGGGCCGAACGTGGTCTGGGATTTGTCACCCACTTCAAGGAGCCCCCGCTCTATTACTATATGGATGAAGCGCGGGCGGGTCAGCGCGCTGATCGCAGCGGATACAACTGGATCCGCAGCCACAGCGCCGTGAAAGGACGTTCGGGTGTGGTCACGGCAAAGAAGCGGGCTGAGGGGCCCCGATCTCTCAGTATTGACAGTGTGTCCCAGAGGGTCCTGCCTGTGCAGACCTTCGCCGGTGCTCCTTTTGATTTCCTGATTAGAGGAAATAACTTCGGAGATATCGCAACTGTAGCTCTCAGCGGCTATGAAGTGACTGTGCTGCGGTCAGCCAATGAGGAGATCCATGTGTCCATTGAGACCCGTGATGGCATTGTTCCTCAGGAACCCATCACGCTCATTGTGCGTAATCCCAAGACAGGTGATGAAATGAGCCGTTCCGATCTTTTCAGCCTCAGCAACACCGTGACCGTGAAGGGTCCGAAGATATTTGGGGTTTATCCCTCTGTTGTACGTAAAGAAGATTTCCCTGTGACCATGAAAGGTGCCAATTTTGCCGGCAATGATTTCGTTGCGGTTCATTTTGGCGAAACCCTCATGCCTGTTCTGGATATATCCGAGGACGGCACCGCCATGAAGATCGGTTGGCCTCAGGGCGGATTGCCTGTTCCCGGAAAGCTGAATGTGGCTGTGCGGACTCAGGGAGTCAATGGAGGTCAGACAGTTATGGTTGATGGAGTGGAATATATCAACCCTGAGATTCGCAATAAAGCCGGTCTCCTCGGCTGCGGCCCTGCTGAAGAAAGCGGCCGTATTGGCTGGCTGGGCGACTTGACTTTACTGGCTGCACTTGGTGCCGCCTTGACCTTCAGCCGTCGGCGCTTCCGCAGCTTCACACTTCTGCTTGTTTTGACGCTGCTTTTTGCGGTCACTCCCGGCCAGGCCTTTTTCCCCAAAGGCGGTTGGAATTATTTTCAACAGCTGCGTTATGCAACCTGGGCCTTCAAAGAGTTCGATACCGATGAAAACGGTACTGTGGATAAGGGTGAAGGTCTGGAGTTCCGCATAGAAAGCGGGCCCCGTGGTTTTACCCCTGATGAGATGGAACTTGTCAAGGCCGCTTTCCAGACCTGGGAAAATGTGCCGAGCAGCTATGTGGCCTTCCGTTTTGCGGGAGCCATTGAAGATCCCATTGCGCCCGCAGCTGTGTATACAGATTATCTGCCCATGGTTTATATGCAGGTATCCGATGTGTCTGCTCTGGACAGCTACAGCCAGATTGATGACGATGATATCTTTGTTCCCGGTTTGGATTCTTTCCAACCGGCTCTCACCTTCCTTCTCTATACCATAGATCAGACGATTATTTCTGAGCTGGGCGGAAACTCGGTGATGGTTCCTGCAGGAACTATCCTGGACTGCGACATCGTCGTCAATGCCAACCTTCACCGTCCCGGCCTGTTACCCGCCACCACTTTCGGTCTTCTCGATCTGCAGGCCACGGTTACCCATCAGGTCGGACAATTGCTCGGCCTCTCCTTTACGCCTCTGAACAATCTGGATCCCTATAATTCCGTGTTGCTTTCAGGCGCATCCGATGGCTTGTCTGTTGAGCCCGCCGTATTGCAGATGACCGGTGCTGATGGCATCGCCCGGGCTGTGGGTGCCACGCCGACCATGTTCCCCATTTATTTCCTGACCGAGAACGGGTACGGCGATTATACGGCCGGTTGGCGTGATCTGGCTCCCGATGATATCTCCGGGATCTCCTGGCTCTATCCGCGCAAGGATGGACAGAGCAATTTCTTCAGTGTTTCTCAGGAAGCGCGCACCCATGTGCGTCGTACCACAGGTATTCCACCGGTGCCCGTCTCCGGCGGTCATGTAGTCGCCTGGGCCAGTCTCTCAGCCAATGACAATGAACGCCGTGTGCCTCTTTTCAGCACCATGACAGGACTGTATGAACGTTATGTGAATTTGCAGCTGAGCGGTCGTTTCGCCTTGCATGGTCTCTGGAAACAGTTGGAAGTGCCCGGTGGCATCAATGAATTCTACGAGCCGTCTTATGTACTGACCCTGAACCCCCTCAATGGTCTTGGCTATGAGCGTCAGGCTCCTCCAGGACTCAGCTCCTCGGAGTTTGACAGTCTTCAGGGAGATTTCCCCATCAGCTTTTCTTATGATGCCCGCCCTTCTGATTATTTCAGCAGCGGATATCCCTCCGAGGTTTTCAACGAAGACGGCAATATTTACGGTATCGACAACAATACCGTCGGAACGCCGCTTATCTGGAGCTTTGAGAAAAATACTTTGATCAGCAAAACCACCGGAAAAACAGTGCCGCACATCTTGCCGACCAATGTCCCCATGTTTGGCGACCCCGATACAGTATGCCCCATGAATATTATTGAAAACACCGATGGCTATACGAGCGATATCACCGATGGCGAAACCATCCCTGATATCAGCCTGCTGGGTACCCTTGGTGGAAGCGGTGGCGGAGGCTCCGGTGGAATCTCCTCTTTCAACAATAAACTGCGCAGTTTCCGCGACGGTACGCTCCTGCGTTCTGCTGCAGGCACCGCGTTGGTCGATGCTTTTTATCGTGTGTCACCCTTCGTCTCGGGCCAGCTACAGCGTCATGCAAGCCTCGTGACCTTCTTTCGTTCTGCAGCCCTTCTTCTTGCAGCTGCTCTCGAACTCGCAGGATGGTGGCTCCTGGCCCTCCTTTTCCTGCCGGTAGCACTCTTCCTCCTGCGCAAGAAAGGTCGCAAAGAAGTCTTTGTCGGTGCCATGATTGTTCTTTTCCTTATCGTTTCCGTCACCGGCCACGCCGGGCAATTGCCTCTGACTACAGATACCCTCGTTGCTCAGGCGGATGTGATTGTCAAAGGAACAGTCCTGTCGGCCGAAGCACGGATGGACCATCGTAACCGTATCTTTACAGATGTGGTGCTCAAAGTGCAGGATGTTGTCAAAGGAAATGTGAACCGTGGTTCCAACCTGACTTTCTCCGTCATCGGTGGAGTATATGGCACCTTGGCTATGACAGCACCGGGAATTCCCAATTTCAGCTCCGATGAAAAAGTGCTGCTCTACCTGTCCGAGGTCCCCGGATATGGCCTTATGCCCTATGGCGGACTGAAAAGCAAGCTCAATATCTTTCTGGAAGAAACAACGGGTGAAGAAGTGCTTAACATGTCCGAGGATGATCCCGAAGTGAACCCGACCACGGAAAAAGAAACAAAATCCCTGGTCGCGGAGCCCGTGGATGAAAGTCAAGACACAGAGGGTGAAGTACTGGAAGAAGTGCCCGTGTCCGGACGTATGCCCGTAAGTGAGTATCTTGATTATCTGCGCAGCCTGGTAAGGAACCAGCGCTTCCTCTGATACCTGACATCGAAAAGGAATTTATCGCCCGCATATACTTCACTGTATGCGGGCGATCTGTTTTGAAGGGTAGGGCTCAGGCTGGGGATACAGGAAGGACAAAGGACGAAGTGGACAGGATGGACGTTGCAAGTCTGTAGATCTTTTCCATGCCTCATTATGCCTGTTCGGAGTGTTCAGTATTTGATCTGGCCAAAAAATGCCTTCGGGAACCCTGAAAGACCTTGAGATTCACTCCTGGGAACGCCAATTTTCACATTGGCAGACAGCGTGTTATGACCCG
>LSQX01174438.1_pt1 | contig 17408 bp, 21 predicted proteins | sample 654561 | NCBI WGS metagenome assembly LSQX01 (sample SAMN04489861, study PRJNA283612) | anaerobic digester metagenome | isolation source: 4 biogas reactors fed with cattle manure at either 37C or 55C with and... | place: Denmark: Kongens Lyngby | collected 2014
ATATCATTCCAAACTTCACGAGTGTTCTTCCCCTTCTCTTCGAGTATCTTAGTCAGCATCGGGTTCTTAATCGTGACCTTCATCTTCGCAACATCCTTGACATAGCAATTCGACCAAATCGGTTCAATGCTCTGTGAGACTTGTCCAAGAATAAACGCCGAAGACGTTGTCGGTGCCACCGCATTCAAAGTGGTATTACGACGTCCATAGCCCTTCAAGACTTCTGGTTCACCAAAGCGTTTCGCTAGTTCCTCCGAAGCAGCATAGCTCTTTTTCTGGATTAATTTGAAGATTTGAACATTCAACTTCTTAGCATCCATGCTTTCAAGGGGAATCATCTTCGACTGTAGCAATGAATGCCAACCTAAGACGCCCAAACCAATCGCTCTATTCGCAACTGCGAAGTTATAAGCCCTCTCCATGAACGCAAACGATTGACGATCTGCATAGACAGAGGAGTCACGAAGGTTCTCAAGCTTAGCAATAAAATCAGTCATGACCGCATCAAGGAAGTAAACCATCGTCTCAACCGCGTCTGTGTCCTTCCAATCATCGTAGTAAAGGAGGTTCATGGAAGAAAGGTCACAAACAAACGACCATTCATCATTATCCGGTAAGGCGATCTCGGAACACAAGTTACTATGAGTGATTCTCATGTTCTTGTCCTTATAGACATCAACGGTGTTATCGTTAATCGTATCCGTGAAGATGATATAAGGATAGCCCATCTCAACGCGGCTCTGAAGCAGTTTAGCCCAGGTTTTACGCTTCTTCGTATCACCAGCAATCATTTCCTTCATCCAAGCATCACTGACCGTCACACCATGAGTCAGCTCCTGAATCGGATTACCCTCGGTACCAATTTCTAAGAACTCATCAATATCCTCGTGATCAATCGGTAAATATGGAGCATAATGACCACGACGTGTGGAACCCTGAGACACCACATCAACAATTGATTCAAATAGCTTCATGAAATGGACCGAGCCACTCGACTTACCATTGTTAGTAATTTCAGCACCACGTGGCCTCAAATCACCAAAGTAGCCCGAAGTTCCTCCACCATACTTGCTCATCATCCCTGCCTCCGCTTGTGAGAACAGGATGCCACTCATGGTATCAGAGACATGCCCCCCAAAACAGGAGATAGGAAGCCCCTTTCGGATACCGTAATTGGACCAGATGGGCGAGGACAAGGAATACCAACCCTGTTCCATGTAGTGGTAGAACTTGTCAGCAAAACCCTCAATTCCAAGCGTCTTTTCAGCTGTATCTGCTATAAAACGTATTCTCTCTTCAGGAGTAACCCCTTCAGTCAGGTAACCATTTTCCAAGAAAGCACGACTATATTCATTTAACCAATGCATTGTCATTCTCCTTTATCTAAAATAAATCGTCGGAAGTAATACTCATGGAACGTTTATTGTAATTCACCGATCTCTTAACAAAGAAATCAAGGTGTTTCGTCGCAACTATCTCATCATCAAACCAGTCTGTCTTATAGACTTTCTCAAGATCTACATCGAAGATTCTTTCATAACCGATGCTCTCGAGTGAGTTGTTCAAGCGATTCTTGATAAACTCCTGGACGGTTTCCTTAGGCAAGAAATCGAGTTCACCCTTCTCAAAGATCCAATCGAGAATCAGTTTTTCACTCTCGTAAGCATCCAAGCAAGACTGAATCACGGAATCTTTCATCTTCTCATCAAACCAAGTTGGATTCTCCTTACGAATCTCATTAATCAAATCAATACCAAAGAGTCCATGAATCTGTTCCTCTTTCGAAGTTGCTTCAATCGCATTGGAAATCCCCTTGAAAAGATTCCGATATTTATTGAAAGACATGATAATCAAGAACTGTGAAAACAGTGAGACATGTTCAATAAAGAGTGAAAACAATAGGACCGAGAGCGTGTAATCACGATTGTCATCACTATGTTGTGTCAGTAAGCTGCGATCTAGGTAGTTGATCCGGCTCATAACTGCCGGTATTTCTTTGATCTTCTCAAATTCCTTATTCAACCCCAAGATCTCCAATAGATGGGAATACGCATCTGAATGGCGAACCTCGCTCTCAGCAAACGTGTAACCCACTTGACCAATCTCGGGCTTAGGAATCTTCTTAAAGATATCCCCCCAGAAGGTCTTCACATTCACCTCAATCTGAGCAATCGCCAACATAGCATTCTTGATGGCCACCCGCTCAGCTTCACTAACATTGACCTTGAAGTCCTGGATGTCGCTCGTGTAATTAAACTCGGTATGGATCCAGTAGGAATGCCTAATCGCATCCACGTACTCGGCCAACTCCGGATATTCATAAGGTTTGAGATTTAAGCGTTTCTTGAATAAATCAGGCTTTCTTTCAGCAGCCCTGTGATCACGATAAAGGATGTACGCCTTCGCGGTTGCTTTATATTCAGAATCCAACAAGACATTCTCAACGACGTCTTGAACCATCTCAACCGTCAGCTTCTCGTTATCCTCCATATTTCGAATTACATCGATGACGCGACTAGACAAAAGCTCTGCCTCATTCTCGCCAAACTCGGAGGTCGCGGCCCCTGCCCTCTGCACCGCCAGTGTGATCTTCTGTTGGTCAAAGTTCGCCTTCGAACCATCTCTTTTAAGTATGAAAAGCGGTAAATTACTCATTTCTTCCTCCCCACAATAGTAAAGAAAGAATATCATTATCATTTAAACATCGTCAATTCATTTGAATTGCACTTAATGTTTATCGATAAAAGTATTATCTTATAAAAAGAAAAACTGGCTTTCACCAGTTTAATTAGCTAAGACATCGACTAAGGTTTTAACCATCACGCCCGTCGCTCCCACAGCGCCAGTGGTCTTGAAGGCAGTCCCCGCAATATCTAGGTGGACCCATTCAATACCCTCAGCAATGAATTCCTGTAAGAAGTTCGCCGCGACCGTTGCCCCAGGAGGCTTCCCGGTCGAATTGACCAAATCAGCCACAATGCTCTTCTTGAGTGAACTCGCCACCTTCTTACTAAGAGGTAGCCTCCAGAGCTTCTCATGGGAGTTCTCAGAGGCTTTCATGAATTTAGAGTAGTATTCCTCACTATTGGAGAAGATACCCGTAAACTCATCACCAAGTGCTGCTATGCACGCTCCCGTCAGAGTCGCCAAATCAACTATCCTAGTAGCACCCAAGCTAGCAGCATGAACCAAAGCATCACCCAGCACAATTCGTCCCTCAGCGTCCGTATTGGTTACTTCAACCGTTTTCTTATTCAACATAGTAATGACATCATCCACTTTATAAGCTGAACCATTCACCATGTTCTCCGTCAAGACCACAACAGCGAACACATTAACTCTCTTTTTAAGCCGTACAACCGATTCAAAAGCGCCAATCACACTGGCAGCCCCACCCATGTCACACTTCATTGTCTTCATACTATTGGCAGGCTTCAAGCTGTAACCACCTGAATCAAAGGTAATACCCTTCCCTACTAGGGCCGTATACTCCTCATTCCCCGCGCCATTGTATTTCAGCGTAATCAATCGAGCCGGTAAATCCGAACCCTGATTCACTGCCAGAATACCACCAGCACCCATCGAGGCTAAAGCTTCATTGTCCAACGAGGTCATCTCAACACCTAACTCAGACGCTAAGCTCTTTAGGTAACTCTCGAAGGTAAGAGGTGTCAATAAGTTACTGGGTTGATTGACTAAATCACGCGTGTGTTCAATCGACTCAGCAATGACTGCCTGTTCTTCAATAAGTGAAGAGACATCCTGCTGGCTGATAAAACTAACAGTTACCTCTTTCTTATCGCGGTATTTATACAAAGCTTCCGAAATAGCGTGTACGCAAAGCTTAATGAGCTCTTCTATATTGCCAAGATGATCCAGTGCGACGACAAACTCATCACCATCGACTGCCANNCGAATCTGTCTCCAATGAGTCTCTATCACCTAGACCGACAAAGACGACGGTAGGCGTCTTTAAATGCCCTAGCGTTGGAACGACAGTTATTTTTCCAGCCTCCTTTTTAACAGTAAGACCATCAATTAAGTCTAAACTATCCTCGAAAACAGGATACAAAACAGGTAGTACTACTTGTTCTAATGATTTATTCTCGTGTTTAAAGTTCATAATTTCTCGCTTTCTAGATAAAAGTGAAATCATGAGAATCTTTGTGACTTCTCATGATTTCTATTAGTCAAATAAGACCATTCCAATTGGATCAAAGATACAGATATAACGTCTTCTTACTTTATCAATGACAACTTCCTGAATGAATTGCTTGGTCAGTTTCCCAAGTGGATTGCCCTTAAACTCGATACCATCGCTGGTAATGAGTCGCACTTCACCCCAATACTGTTGGTCATCACTCTTCAGCTGTAAGGTCACTTTGGTACCATCCTCAAAGTTCCACTCGAGAATCGGCTGATTGCGATCAAACGGCTTGGCACTGTGCTTCTGAATCAGCGCTTCATCATTCTTGTTATTAAGATTGATGATCAGCATTTTCCGATAGTGTCGGAAATCACGGTTGGGAAGTGATAACGTATGTTCGAAATTCTTAACTTCTGAATAAGACATAACTAGCCCCCTTTATAAAACAATATTAGTCCAAATTTAAACTTTTTACAATGATTTCCAAGCTTTTTGTTTCATGATTCTTACTGAAACATTTTCACTTGCGAAATGAACCGCCTCTTCTAACCCTACTCCCTCCAGCAATTGATAGAACAGCGCCACGGAGAACAAATCACCCGTGCCATAGAACTTCCCAGCAATCGCCTCATAAGCAACCTTAAAATGTTGATCCTTCATGTGATCATAGCCATAAATCAGAGCCTGTCCGTTGATAGGTACCGACGTAATGACCACCGACTTGTGATTCATTTTCTGAAGCCTAGTCACTAACTCTAGCGCTTTTTTATGGGTCATGACTAAGTCCGGTTCTAAATCAAGCAGCAACTGTGCCTCGGTAAGATTGGGCACCATCACATCGCTACTAGCCACCATTCGCTGATAAACCTTGATGATGTCCCTATCTAACGATTGATAGAGTGTTCCATTGTCGCCCATTACCGGATCGCTCACTATGAGTGTTTCAGATTGATTTCTGAGCCATTGTTCAATTAGAACCACCTGTTCAGTGTTCAGTAAATAACCAGTTAACAGACCATCGAAAGCAAAGTTCAAGTGGTTATATTGTTCCAAAGAGGCCTTCAGGTAACCACTAAGATCGACCATCGCCGGTTTACCAAGATTGAAGGTATTAGAGAAAAGAGCACTCGGTAAAGAGATACAATCAAGCTGTTGGTCGTTAAGGAAAGCCTGTTGCAGGTTAAGGGCAACATGGCTGGTGTTCACAAAATCATTAATAACTAAGACTTTCTTATTGCTTTGCACCGGCAAACTCCTCTAAGACCGCAATCACCGTTTCATCCGTGATTTCTTGTTCATCTTCATAATATTCATCGACCGTCTCTTTTAAGGTCTCCTCGACAGTCAGGGAGACTAACTTCTTGACCATCGGTTGAATGGCCAGAGCAGCATCAATCGAGATGCTAGGAGTCACGACGACGATGCTACGTGCACGAAGCCTTTGGCACTCCTCGATGGCGGCCATAACACTCAATCCACTCAGAATACCATCAGTCACGAGCAGTATTTCTTTATCCTCGATATTGAGAGGTTGATTGTTTTTATGATAAAGCTCATGGCGATGAGCAATCTCCTCACGGCTATTGCGAACTTGCTCATTCAACCATTTCATTTCAATCTGAGATGTATCGCGCGAGATAAAAACCGGATTCCCATCTTGGGCAATAGCGCCTATCACCACGTTTTCATCCTGTGGATGTGAAATCTTTTTCGTAATAATTAGTTCAAGTGATAAATTGAGGAGTTTCGCAATCTGAGATCCGACAATGACGCCACCCCTCGGTATGGCCAAGACCAAAGCATCTGAGTTTTCATAATTATGTAACAATTTGCTCAGCATCTCGCCCGTTTGTTTTCTATTCTTCATTTTCATAGTGTTTCCCCCACCTAAGTCTATTGTAGCACAAGTGAGAGAAACCTTTGATTAAGATTGTTCCAGATGATTTATCAGATAATCAATCCTAGAAAGGACCTTATCCTTACCAAACACTTGTTGAATCGAATGCAAGTCACTCGATTTCTGATAGCCCGTTAGAGCCAAACGAATGATGCTGGAAACATCAGCCACCGTGCCTTTGTATAATTCCGGATTCTTCTTAAAGAGTTTCATTTTCGGCGTGTAACCAAAGGATTCACTTAGTTCTTTCAGCCAGCCAAACCATTCAGGATTCTCCAGCGAGTGATCGTAGGAACTCTTATATTCCTTCAGAATCAGTAAAGCATCCTCGACACTGATACGCTCAGGTAGCTCTTCGACAATGGCGTATTTTTCATCGAAGTAGTATTCTATGAAATCGGCAATCTGAGATGAATACAATAAATCCTTACGTGGCTGTGCTTCATGGCGACCAATCGCCAACAGACCTAACAAATCAGTCCTGTGTTTTTCATAAAGTTCCGTCATGTCGGGACGGTGGTCCTTCGACCAGCTAATCAAGAAATCAAGGATTTCTTCTTCACTCAACGTCAACAGCACGTTCTTTGAGATGTCATTAAGTTTCTCAATATCAAACAAGGCACCCGAATGTCCCATCTTATCGAGCGTAAACTCAAAGTCTTCTAGTGGGAGTAACGGATTTTCAATTCGCCATTCTTCATAGTTGGAATTCATTAACGTCATGAGATACTCACGCACTGCTGCGGGGAAATAACCCTGTTCCATATAGTATTCTAAGGACAGCTCAGGATCAAGACGCTTGGAAAGTTTGCGCTTGACTCCATTATCCATCTTCATCAGGTGTGCAGTATGGCAGTATGTAGGTGGTTCCCAGCCTAATAGCTCAAATAACTCGATATGAATCGGCAAGGTGGATAACCATTCCTCACCCCTGACGACATGGGTAATTCTCATTAAATGGTCATCGACCACGTGAGCAAAGTGATAGGTAGGAATTCCATCAGCCTTCAACAAGACGATGTCCGCGTTGTTAGGATGAATCTTGAGTTCACCTCTAATAGCGTCCTCAATGGTGATGGTGTCATTGATATCCCCTTGGGACTTGAGTCTAAGCACCCATGGTTCATTAGCTTCCATCTTCTGGGTAATGTCCTCGATCGATAGGAAACGATCGGTTGCCCATCGTCCATAGTAACCAGTGACGACTTTCTCCAACTGTTGTCTTTCACGGATATCATCGAGCTCTTCCGGTGTCGCAAAGCTAGGATAGGCTAAGCCCTCTTGAACAAGCTTTTTCGCTACGATATGGTAGAACGCGCTGCGTTGGCTTTGGTGATACGGACCATAGTTACCAATCTCGCCATGAAGCGTTTCCCCTTCATTGAAGTTGATACCATAGTAGGACAAGCTATTGATGATGACTTCTTCAGAGCCCTCAACCTTGCGCTTGTTATCGGTATCCTCAATGCGAAGTAACATGACTCCACCTGATTGTGTTGCCAAACGGTCATCGACAAAGGCCCCAAAAAGATTGCCTAAATGGATAAAGCCAGTTGGACTTGGGCCTAAGCGGGTGACTTTTGCTTCGGATGGTAGGTCACGCTTTGGAAACTTGGCCTCTAAATCAGAGACAGTCTCTGTCGTATTTGGAAATAATAGATCAGCTAGTTCAAAATAATTCATGGTGATGAGCTCCCTTCGAATGAAAGAGAAACGAGTCGTTTCTCTTTGTTAATGCTTTTTAATTTTACTGGTTAAGTAATAAACCAACAGATACGGTAGTAACATCGTTGGACCAATAATCGGAAAGAATCTCATTTCATTACCTCCTTGTTTGTAAGTATGAAAGTTTGATTCCAGTTCCTAAGACTAATCTCTACGATTTCGATTCGACATTAGAAGCAGTCGACCAATCTGAGCCAAGGTCCCAAGGAAGGCTGCGACATAGGTGAAGGCCGCTGCACTCAGCATCTTCTTTGCTCCAGATAGGTCCGCTTCATCAAGATAACCTGTGCTTAGTATTTTTAGTGCTCGATTAGAAGCATCAAACTCTACAGGTAAGGTTACAAGTTGGAAGAGTCCTATGACACCAATCATGGCGATACCGATGTAGGTCAGATTCAACCAACCAACCGCAAACGAAATGAATATGACAACCCAAGCCATCTGGCTGGAAATCATCGCAAAGGGTAAGACCTTGTCACGGATCTTGATTCCGACATAGGATTGAGCGTGCTGGATCGCATGCCCGACCTCGTGAGCAGCCACGGCTATTGACGCGATCGAGTTATCGTTGTAGATATTGGGTGACAGAGCCACAATCTTCTTGCGAGGATCGTAGTGGTCACTAAGTGTTCCTTTGTTTTGTTGGACAACTTGCACATCATAAATCCCATGGTCACTTAGAATCTTCTGTGCGACTTGGCTACCCGTTAAGGGTTGCGATGTGCTAATTGAACTGTATTTCTTATAGGTACTGGTGACGGAGCTCTGGGCTATCATCGATATTACAAAGGCTCCAATAAGCAGTAGCCATTCAATCGTTATTGTATTTTCAAACATAATATCACTCCTAACCAATATTATAACATATTAAAAAAACAACCCCCACAAAGAAAGTTGTTTTTATAATCAAATTGCTAAGATCTACTTGTTAATAGAATCTTTGAGCGTTTTAGACACTTTGAAAGTTAGAGCTTTCGAAGCTGGAATTCTGATTTTTTCTTTAGTTTGTGGATTGAAGCCATCACGTGCTGGTCTGTCTTTAACTTCAAACTTACCAAATCCACTAAAGTCAACCTTGTTTCCTTTAACCAATTCGTCTCTAATTGCTCCTAATACCGCATCAACAACTTCAACAGCATCTTTCTTCTTAAGGTCGAACTGATCTGCTAATGTTTCTGATAATGCTTTTTTATTGAATGTTTCACTCATATAAATGTCCTCCATTCTTTCTAAATATTAACAAACATTAAATTAAATGACAATCAATATAATACTTTTTTTCTAAGATAAGCTCTTTTTCTTCAAAATAAGCTTGATTGGGACCCCCGTAAAGTCAAATGCCTCTCTCATCCGGTTCTCCAAATAACGCTTGTAGGAGAAGTGACACAACTCAGGATCATTAACAAAGAGAACAAACGTAGTCGGTTGCACCGATACCTGGGTACTATAATAGATACGTAAACGCTGTCCTTGGTGAGTTGGCGGTGGCGTGAATAGCTGAGCATCCATAATCACCTCATTGATAACCGAGGTCGAAACTCTCAGTGTCGCATTCTCGTACACTTCTTTCACCATCGGTAAAATGGTATTGACTCTCTGTTTCGTTTTCGCCGACACAAACAGGATCGGAGCATAGCTCAGATACACGAACTCATTACGAATAGTCTTGGTCACTTCATTCAAGGTCTTGTCGTCTTTCTCGACGGTATCCCACTTGTTATAAATGATAATGACCGGTTTACCTTCGTTATGAGCATAACCCGCTACATGTTTATCCTGTTGGCGAATCCCCTTCTCTCCATCGATAACAAAGAGAATAACATCGGCCCGTTCAATGGCCGTAAGGGACCGTAACACGGAGTATTTCTCGACCGATTCGTAGACTTTGCCTCGCTTACGGATACCAGCAGTATCAATGGCGACGAAATTTTCACCATCCCTTTGGAAAGGTGTATCGATTGCATCGCGTGTTGTTCCCTCGATTGGTGAGACAATGACTCGGTCTTCGTTCAGAATACTGTTAATGAGCATGGATTTACCGACATTTGGTTGCCCAATAATCGCAAACTTCAGGTAGCCTTCATAGAGCTCATGTTTCTTACTGAAATCCAGTAGATCGATGATTTTATCAAGGGTATCCCCCATTCCGATACCATGGGCACTAGAGACCGCGAACACGTGTTCAAAACCAAGTGCATAGAACTCATACATGTCATAGCTTAATTCCAGTGAGTCGACCTTATTGACCGCGATGACGACCGGTTTGCCGGAATCATGTAGCATCCTGGCAATCATTCGATCATCTGGGGTCAAACCATCCTGAACACTGGTCAGAAAGACAATGACATCGGCCTCATTGATTGCGATTTCGACTTGCATCTTGATTTCTTCTTGAAAAGGTTGGTCTTCGATTTGGATGCCGCCTGTGTCAATAAAACGAAGATGTTTAGTCAACCATTCGGTCTTTCCATAGACACGATCCCTGGTAACCCCTGGCGTATCTTCTACGATGGACACCCTCTCGCCGATGACACGATTAAAAAAACTCGATTTACCGACGTTAGAACGGCCTACAATGGCTACTATTCCATCAATCATTGCGTCACATCCTTTCCTAGATGTTCTCTAATCAGCTGAATAACGAGTCCAGCACTCTCTTCAAAGGTATTGCCAGTGGTGTCTATTAAAACCGCATCCTCAGCTTGTTTTAAGGCCCCCACGGGACGATTGGCATCCTGATAATCCCGTTGGATCATGTCCGCTAGGATTTCATCATAGTTGCACTCGATATTCTGTCTTAACAACTCATCAGTACGGCGTTGAACTCTGTCTTCGATAGCTGCCGTAATGAATATCTTCACATCGGCAGTTGGTAAAACGACCGTACCTATGTCGCGGCCATCCATGACACAATCAATGACGTCTGCCATTTCCTGTTGTTTCTTGACAAGCTTTTCTCTAACTAAAGGAAAGGCAGAGATAGTAGAAGCCTCCAGGGAGACCGTTTTTAACTTATCACTGACATCATTTCCATTAACTAACACTTTTTGGTCTGCCGTAAGTTCGAGTGAAGTACTGTCAATCAACTCTCCAAGCGCTTTTTCATCCTGAAGATCGATGTGATTTAAAAGTGCTTGATAAGCCATAGCTCGATACATGAGCCCGGTATTTATATGTATGAAATTGAATTCTTCTGCCACTTCTCTGGCGATTGAGCTCTTTCCTGAGGCACTTGGTCCATCAATTGCAACCTGGAAACCCATAGCAAAACCTACTTTCTATTAAATAATTCCATTAACCGATAGGACAATATAAACAATAATCAAAATAACGACAATCGAGGCCGCAATCAATAGATACAAGAAGAAATTAATCACTTTATCAATTTTAGACGCTGGTTGTACTTTCTCTTCCTGGATATCGAGTTCTTCCAACTCTTCTATCTCATAAGTCAGCGTTTCATCAATATCCTGTTTTTCATCAACCAGTGGTTCATCAAGTTCGGCGAGTCGTTGAACTTCCATCATAATGGTTTCTTGACTAGTGTCTTCTTCAACGATTGGCTCATCTTCTATGATGGGCTCATCGCTAATAATTGGCTCGTTTGATGGTGTGACTAATGGTTCATCGGACTTTTGGTGTCCAAAGGGCCTCAGATTGCTTTGCCAGCCATTGATGCCAGAGAGGACATTCGCTTTGGTATCGACCGTATTGCGATAACCCTTCTCGACATTGTACTGTTTGACTTCATCAATGAATTCCTCAAGAAAATTATTAGAAAAACCTTCCTCTGACTCTGTCATGACTGGTTCTTCTTCAATTTGTTCAGGTACAATGGGTTCAATTGGTACTTCCTGTTTTGGAACATAACGTTCATTACGAACATGGAGTGGTGACTGGTAATGTTCGCTCGCTTCTAGGGGAAGATCCATTCTTTCGAACTGATTATCAAGATTATTTAGTTGATTAGCAAAAGGTGATAACTCCTTGGTCACAATCCGTTCTTCTTTTTCAGCTAGCAATTCCTGATGTAACTGGGCATTTCTATCCATCCTTGACTTCTTTTCACTCATATTCTCACCTCATATCAAAGACATTATACCATAACGAAGGTTTTTAACATACGATAAAAAAAGAGCGTCCCTGACGCTCATTCATTCATTAAGCTCTGGATGAATACTTTCCATCACTAGTGCTGACCAGTACCACTTCACCTTCATTGATGAAGAGAGGTACCTTGACTTCATGACCCGTTTCAAGGGTAGCATTCTTTTGAGCGTTGTTCGCAGTATCACCCTTAACAGCAGGTTCCGTTTGAACAATCGTCAAAGCGACCTTATCCGGAAGAATGACTCCTAGAATTTCATTTTCAAACATCGAGATCGTTACGTCATTGTTCTCTTTGAGGAACTTGATTTCCCATTCCAGTTTTTCTTTAGGGATTTCAATCTGATCGTATGACTCAACATCCATGAAAACGAGTCCATCACCGCCATCATACAGATATTGCATCTTCTTCTTCTCAATCATTGCGGGCTCAACTTTATCGCCGCCTGTAAAAGACAGTTCAATATAGGATCCCGTTCTTAGGTTCTTAACCTTCACTTTAATAATCATTCCTGATCTTGCGGTCTTGTTACGCCCTACATCGAGGACGGAATAGATTTCACCATCTTGTTGGAATGTTACTCCAGGTTTCATATCATTTACTTGAATCATAAAGACCTCCGTTTTTCAACTGTAATTATAAGAAATTATGTGAAACTTATCAAGGTCAAGAATCATTTCAATGGTAAAATTATGCTTACCAATGACATCCACCGTCACTTCCGTATCAAGAAAATAGATTTCTACCTGACTATCATGCAGACTGAAAGACAAATCGTAACAATCCGGATCTATGACACAACGCAAGACTTCGAGCTCAATCTCCTGTTTCTGTGAAGCCAGTTCCAGAAAGGTAGTTGCAGCTAGCTGTAATTGAAAACGAGTCACAATCACACTAAACAGACTACTGAAGATCAAAAGCACAATCATCGTCTGCATCAAGATAATGCCCCTATTTCTTGAGTCTCTCAAGAGCAATCGAGAAACTCTCCTCTTGGTATGTTCCGCTAATAACAACAAAGTCATCACTCAAGCTCATACTCCCCTCATTGACATCAAACAACAATATCTCGTAACCCGGTGTCTTAATCAGCCGGCTACCATCAAAGCTCAGGCACACCTCACTATCGAATTTGGTGTAACACAGCGAGCTATCTTCCAAGCTGAAGCTGTAACCCAGCATTAATTCATGTTGTAACTGGAGCTCCATGATATCCAGCTGGGTGACACCGACGTCAATTTCCTTACTTCGCTTCAAAAGAAACAGGAAGTTGACACAGAGCATCATCACTATCACTGCACTGATTAACACCAGCATCATTTCCAGCAGTGTGTAGCCCCTTCTCATAGGTTAGAAACCATGGTAAAGAAGGACCAGATGATGCTGATGAGCATTGAAATAATAATCAGAGACAACATGATTTCAATCAATAAAAACCCTCTATCTTTTTTCATAACGCCCCATCCCCAGCTGTACCACGATCTTGAAACCATCAAAGCTAATCGTCTGAGCCATATTAACATTACCCAGCTGATTGAAGCTTAAGACTGAAACATTCGATTGACTAGTCTCAAGCATTTGTTTTTCTTTGGTCGCGATAGCCTTAATCTGGGCGAGTTTGTACTCGTCTTCAAAAATAACATCCTGGTTAGCCTCTATTGGTCGATAGCTAAGACCTAGCTGCAGTGTCATCATGGAGATGATGGAGAGGACAACCATCATCTCCAGTAGTGTAAAGCCCTTAGTGTGTCGCTTGATTGTCAACAATGGTAATTGAGGAACCATCATGGCAGTAGCCCTGTCTTTCACTTAAATAGCCCTCTGAAACCAGATCGGACATGGAGACACTCTGAACATCCTTCGCTAACATGTACTGTAAGATGGCAGTATCGACCACCTTCAACTGCGCATCACAACCCTTCGCATTAGCGACTTTCAGTGAATTCTGTGTGTTGGGTATCGTCAAAAGAAACAGAATTGCGATGACGGTCATGACAATGACCATCTCCAGCAAGGTAAATCCTTTCTTCATAAATAACATCCTTTCTATAGCTGATTCATCATCTGCATCGGAGCAAGCAATACCTGATAGAACAGCAACATCAACAAAGCCAATAAGACATAGGTAACCTTCTTCAAGTGGCTTGATAAGTGATCGATTGCTAGGGTAAGTCGCTTCTCGTTGAGTGTTAAATACATCGCGAGGTAGTGTTCAATCTGGTGGTTTAGCGAGGATAGTTTAATCAGCGAGACGAATTGCTCATCTAAAAAATCATTATCAATGGAATCAATCAGAGTCTCCCCTTCTTCCAATTGATACGTGGTCAGCTGGGCTAACCAACCGACAAAGTAAGAGAGCGTAGAGTCTTTCATAATTGTTAGAATCTGTTGAGTCGAAGCCCCGAACTTTAGGATAAGGTCAAACATGTAGGCAAACATTTGCGTATAGATCATTTTGATAGGCGCAAACCAAGCAAATCGATGCATCAGAATTACGAACAACTTGAGATTTTGTCTCTTCAACATTAGCAGTAGAAAGATGACAACGATCGACAACAGAATGCTCAAAATGACAAACAAGAAGACGAGTACCCGATAGATCAGTTGTAGGTTACCCATCTGGACATCGAAGGATTGTATCAGGCCAAAGAGCATCGGAAACACATTCATCAAGAAGAAGCCCATGAGGCCATAGACACAGCCAATGAGAAGTAGCGGATAGCTCAGCTTGTTCCAAAGACTTCGATACAGCTTCGTTTTGAACTCATAGAAGTCATGATAGTACTTCAATAGTAGGTGCATCGAAAACAGGTCTTTGAGGTTCTCATAGACGCTGGGATGCTGGTGATATACCTGTTGAACAAACTCATGAAGCGTCTCTTGATTGAGGGACAAAATCTTCTTAATTTGAGGATAGACTACCTGTGCATCCAAGTAGGCTATCACAAGTTCCAATTGCCTACTGTCGATCGGCTTTGGTCTGTTGAATAACTTGAGCTGTTTGATCCTGTGTAAGAATGTCAAGTTTAGCACTCCTTTGGTTATTAAAGGAAATCAGTTGTTGAAAGACAATATTCAGAGCCACAATCTCAAGCTCATGGAGCGATAGACTGAAATCCAACAACCGATAGATGGTCGATACCGCACTCGAAGCATGAATCGTCGCACACACCAAGTGACCCGAGAGGCACGCTCTGATGGCCGCCTGTGCTTCCTGAGGACTACGTATCTCACCAATGACAATGATGTCAGGATCATGCCTTAACAGCTGCTTGATGCCACTTTGGAAGTCAAAACCGCTCACCTGGTTCACCTGCATCTGCATAATGTTGTCATAAATCCTCTCAATCGGATCTTCAATGGTATAGATGGATTTGTTTCTGACATCCTTCAAGCCAGTAAACATGGTCGTCGATTTGCCAGAGCCAGTCGCCCCCGCAAACAGAATCAAACCATTCTCCTTCTCAAGCAACTGCTTGATTAAGTCAATCTCATCCTTTTGATCCGAAATGTCTTCCAGGCTTTGGATAGGTGAAAGATTCAAGATCCGTAACACACCGCTCTTGGTACTCAGGGTCTCCATCGCAGAGAAGCGACAATACCAAGTCTTGTTATGAACCACATATTCAAATGTTCCCGTCTGTGGCAACATCGAAACAGACAGGTTCAGGTTTGCTTTATACTTAAGATATTGATAAACCGCCAGATCTTCAGCCACGGAATAGACACTTTTCAGACCACCCAGGGTTCTTAGTTGTAAGGTACTGTTTCGGTTCTGGAAATGACAGTGAATATCGGTTGCGCTGTACGCAATCGCGGTCTCTAGCCATTTTAAAAGACGTTCTTCAACCATGCTTTCACCTCCACCTAAAGTATGAAGACTTCTTTGATGTTCCTATGAAAAGTAATGTGTTACAATACCAACGAAAGGAAGGCACTATGATAAGTTTGAAATCAGAAAGAGAAATAGAAGCAATGAAAAAAGCAGGTGAACTGCTTGCTTACATACATTCACAAATCAATGAAGTCATTGCCCCAGGCATCACAACTTGGGACATTGAAGAACTCAGCCATAAAATTATGAAACAGCATGGAGCTACTGCCCAGCAGATTGGTTACAATGGCTATAAATACGCAACCTGTGCCTCCATCAATGACGAAATCTGTCATGGCTTCCCTCGCAAGAAACCACTGCTCAATGGCGATATTGTCACGATTGACATGGTTGTCAACCTCGATGGCTATCTTGCTGATAGCGCTTGGTCTTATGGCGTTGGTGAAATCGATGACCTCTCAAAAAAACTACTCGATGTAACAAAAAAGAGCCTTTATCTAGGCATTGAACAAGCCAGAGTAGGCAATCGTACTGGCGATATTGGCGCTGCCATCCAGACGTTTGTTGAAGCAAATGGTTTCTCCGTGGTCAGAGAGTTCTCTGGGCATGGCATTGGTCAGGAAATGCATGAAGACCCCATGATCCTTCACTATGGTCATCCCCATAAGGGAGTCCGCTTGCAAGAAGGTATGGTCATCACGATCGAACCGATGGTAAATGTTGGTCATTGGAAGAGTACGCTGGATGACAATGGCTGGACTGCCCGCACAAAGGATGGAAGTCTGAGTGCTCAGTTTGAACACACCCTTGCTATTACGGCCGATGGACCGCTGATTTTGACCGAAAAAAAATAGAAACGATGGATATCATTTCTATCAGTATTGTCCATTCAAGAATGGATTCATCATTTTCTCATAACTGAGTCTGGTTCTCTCACCATGACCCGGTAGTAAGGTAACATCTCTCTTTAATTCTTTGAAGAATTGGAGAGATTTTTTCATGGTCTCCATAGAGCCGCCAGGTAAATCAGTACGACCGATAGAGTTCTTGAAAATACAATCACCCACAAACGCCAAATCATCGATAAAGAGCGTAATGGAACCGGGCGTGTGACCACCTGTCAAGACCACATCAAAACTAAACTCACCGATGGTTAAGGGCCCTTCCACAATGGTTTCATAGGGGCTTTTCACCACAAAGGATTCATTCATTTGCTCTGAAGCATTCAGGTAAGGATTACTTAAATACTCTTCATCCAAATGGTGAATATAGATTTTTGGCGAATAAAGCTCATAGAGAGCATCTACAGCCGAGATATGATCATAGTGGCCATGCGTCAGCACGATCGCATCAATCACCCAGTCACTTTTTATCTTCCCTAATAAGGCAGACATGTCATTACCCTTATCCATTGAAGGATCAAAGATAATGACATGGTTGTTTTTCTCTAAAAGGTAACAGTTGGTTTGAAGCGGATTCAAAACAATTGAATACAACATCATGACCTACTTCTTTTCGCGATGTACAGTCATTTTGTTTTCACGTGGGCAAAATTTCTTATATTCGACACGAGTAGGATGTTTACTCTTATTCTTTGTTGAAATATAGTTTTCTTCGCCACATTCAGTACATTTAAGTGTAATGTTTTCTCTCATTGCACAAAACCTCCTTCAATCTTTATAATAATATCATAAAT
>LSQX01027862.1_pt1 | contig 17407 bp, 4 predicted proteins | sample 654561 | NCBI WGS metagenome assembly LSQX01 (sample SAMN04489861, study PRJNA283612) | anaerobic digester metagenome | isolation source: 4 biogas reactors fed with cattle manure at either 37C or 55C with and... | place: Denmark: Kongens Lyngby | collected 2014
CATATTCCCAATCGCCCCAGTCGTGGCCGGTGGCGGGAATCGTCTCTGTGTATGTGCCGCCGCAGACAGAGCAGGTGTATTTCATGACACCGTCAGTTGTGCAAGTCGCGACTGTGACTACAGCACCTTCGCCAAATGAACAGGCTTCTGTCTGTGTGTGACTGTCGTCGTTGGCACAGACGCGTGTATGTGTCTTGGCTTCTTCGCCGTCATAGCCCCAGCCGCCCCAGTCGTGGCCGGTGGAGGGAACAGACTCTGTGTATGTCCTGCCGCAGACAGAGCAGGTGAATGTCTTGACACCGTTCTCTGTGCAGGTTGCGGGAGTCGTTATAACGCCGGCGTTAAAGGTGCAATCTGATGTCTCTGTTGCACCGCAAAGCGCGCATTCGCGGCTGTGTGTCATTGCGCCGTCGTCAGGTGTCCAATCGCTCCACTCATGGTCGCAGCCTTCTTGACCAAACGTTACAACAGCGTTATCTGTTGAGAATGTCTGACCAAACTGAGCAGCGTTGTCAGGGATGCCGAATTGCTTGTCATGCCCGGCGCGGATAACTGAAATCGGGTTGACAATCATGGGCAGAATTGTCGGGAACCATTCCTCAACAAACCCTGTCGTGACTTGCGTGCCGTCGTAATCCACCGAATCTTTTGCCTTGAGCGTTACTTCAAAGAGATCGCTCATTGAAGTCGGTGAAGAACCGAATTGTGAAACAACTGAATTTGGCGCCGCTTTTGTGATAACTGTGCCGAGTATGATCTTGTAGCGATCCATGTATTCCGGCGTGTTATATCCTGCAGGAATTGTCGGATACAGTGCCACAGGAGAAGTTACGCCCCAGCACTCAATATCGTAATGGCGCTTGATTGCCGTAGACGCCGTTACTGTAATCACTTCTTCTTCAAATAAATCGGGACTAAGAAGATCTTCCTTTGCGAAAACTTCGTCGTATATGTTGACAAGGTCAAACATATCGCTGTCCCACACAACGCCCATCATCATTCCGGGGCACAGGAAGCTTGTGTAGGCTTTGACAGTAAACGTGACTAAATCGCCGGGGTTAACTGTCGTCTTGTCGGGAACCACCGCGAATTTAACGATAGCCTTTGACTCGTCTCTGTAAGGCATGTGGTTGTGAACCGTGACGCCGCCGTCACCAACCCATATGTTGATTGTTTCGTTAACCGCAGTGATGTTGTCCGCCGCAGCCTGAAGTTGAGCCTGCGTCGTGAAGCTTGTCGTCATGTCCTTGTAAGCGTATGTCGCCGCAAGGAAAGCATCAATGCCCGCTTCGTTAATTGTTTGATTAAGAGCGGCGGCAACCATGATTATGGCTTCGTCCGTGTAATAATAGAGGTTCATATTTGTGGGCAATTCGCTTATGGCGTCTGTGATGGGGGAATAGTCAAGCTCTGTGTTGATGTCATCAAACGCCGCGTAAATGTCGGTGTTCGCATTGGCTGTGCCGCCTGTGAATGTTGCGCCTCCGACACTGCCCACATGCCATGAGTTGAACGCCTTGCCATAAAGCGAGGCATCGGGCACGGTCGCCGGCAAAGTGACTGTCTGACCATAGAGATAGTCATCCTGCTGGAACTGAATGTATGTTCCGTTATCGGCGGCATAGTCGTAATATTTGTATGTGTAGTAAACTGTTATTCTGTCGAGATATACTTTGAGTACGGTTCCCGACTCCGCAAGTATCGAAGAGCTGACAGTGTTAGCCGCGTTTACCGTGAATCCGGGCGTAACATAGCTTGCGGGATTGACAGAGACAGTGGTGCCTATTGTTCCTGTTTCTGTCGATGTTTCAGGCGTGCCGTATGCGCCTGACGTGTTCATTCTATATACTTCTATATTATAGGAAGCAAGAGTTGATTTAAAGGAGGCTGTGTATGTCGCATCCGCCGTTATCGTGTCTGAAGCGGACGGAAGAGCCGGTGTCCACTTATCAAACACATAGTTGGCGCTTGGATGTGTCGCCGGCACTGTTATTGCGCTCCAGGGAGTCCCCTTGAGGACTGTCTGCGGAGCCAATGTGTCGATTGTTCCGTTTGAACCGCTCGCGAAGCTTATCGTCGCCCACTGCGAGTTATCCTGCACAAAGTTAGCGGTTACTGTGACGTTGCCCGTAACTGTCGGCACGGCGCCTGTCCAGCCATTGAACTTGTAGCCGGAGGCTGCCGAATATGTCGGATACCAATCGTCGTTCCAGGGCGTCCCCGAATATACCGAAACAGAGGGAGTGCCCGTTATCGTGCCGTAAGCTGTGTTGTTGGAAACGAAAGTTACGGTGTATTGGGTTTTTGCCGTGTAGTGTGCCGCAAACTCAACATTTTCCGTTACTTCGTACTGCGAGCCCGCGTTGTATGTTTGCGCTCCGACAGTCCAGTAGTCAAAATCATAGCCTTCAATCACCGGAGCATTCGGAAGCGTGATGAAGTCGCCGGACTCAATGTCGTCAATGGCAAGGCTCGTTATCTCCGTCGTGCCGTCTTGCTCAAAAAACTTGGCGCTGAAGGTGGACGACTGAGAGTTGATCTCGAATGTGCCTGTCGCGTTGTCAAGATCTATGCAGCGTCCGGGACTGACAGATGTCTGCCCCCTGGTGTAGCCCGCGGCATATGATGAGCAATAAATCTTGTTGCTTGTTTGCCCCATTGTCGTATAAACTCCGGCATAAGGCATCTCTATTGTCGAAGAAGTCGTCGTGCTCGCGTCAGCGACAACAGTAAGCCTGAACGTGGCATATTCCGCCTTAGGAATGTTAATTAAGTATCCGTCGGCGGAAGATGTGGTGTTGCAAGCAAAAATGATGCTGACAAAGTTCATGTTCTCATATCCGGGCAGAATCAGTGGTCCGTCGTGCCACGCATGAGGGAATTGAGGCTGGACAAGGTGGTTGTTGTTTACGAGCCCCGTGTAGCCGCCGGGAGACCCAAGGGTGTCGAGCAGGTTCCATTCGTTGCCCTCTACGTCAAAAGCCGTCGGGGCGTCGGCATAGTCGATAAGCTGCGCAAATCCGCCGGTGAAGATGTTTTGCTGCTTTGTAACACCGTCAGCAACACCGTTTATCAGCGGCAAAAATACAGTCTTATCATACCAGAACTGTGCGTAAACCGAGCCGGTCCAGAAGTTTGTTTCAACTGAATAGCCTACTTCCACAATGTCTCCGGTGGAAAGTGCCGCACCGCTTTTGGGAAGCAAGGTTCTTGTTTCATTGCCCCCCCCGTCAGTAGTAATTTTGTAGAAGTTCAGCTCAAAAATCGCTGTGCCCAGCGCCGGATCTCCAATCGGCTCTGCGGAAACGGCAATTGAAAATACGCTGAACGCCATAACTACTGAAAGCACTACAGCAAGAATACGTTTTGCTGTTTTCATGTGTTTGTTTTCCTCCTTAAATCTTATTGGTTTATATCATTTCGCTTTTGCGAACAAAACCCATAAAGTTTTTAATAGTCTATGAAAAAGTTACCGTCAAAGCACTGCCCTATGTATCCGTAGTATTGCGACGCTTCGATAATAGTACCGAAATCGTCGCCTGAGACCATATTGTCAGCCGTGACGTCGCAGGCAAGGTATTGCGCGTTATCCCATGGACTTGCCGTCCATGAAAATTCCTGCTCGCTCATGCTGGCGTCAAGGATGATGGAGGCGTCGGTAAAGTCTATTATGCCGTTGCCGTCAACATCTCCGAACACCACGACAGTGTATGTGCCTATCGGGTTGCCCCTTCCGTCGTAAGCGTTTACGACGGCTCCCGTGCTGCATGTGCCGGCATCATTCGGGATTACTTCGTATGTCGCCCCGCTCTCTGCTGTCACAAACGCCGCAAAGTCGCTTTCGTCCACAATCAGCGCCTCGCCCGATGCCACCTTTGTCAAGCCGTAAATGTAGCCGTTTGCTTCGTCAATAACGGTATCAGTGTTGACATGTGGGACAAGCGCCGCTTCCGTCCTGTAACAGCCGACAGTTTCCTTTGTGCAGGTCACTGTCAGGTTGGACTGCTCCATGACATATACAACAGCGTTTTCAGGGTCTGATGTGCCCTGATAATAGAACAACGCCTTGTACGCGCTCGTGGTCGGTACAATTATGTCTCCGGAAGTAGCCACAGGAAAATCTTTGATGCGAAGCTGGAATGTGATGCAGTTTGAGCCTGTCGGCTGGTAGTAATAGTTGAGCCTCCCGTTGTTTGACTGACCGAGCCACTGAATCAGAAGGCAGCCGTAATTGCTGACAGAATATGCGCCTGAATGAACCTCTGTTTGACCTGTCGCATCAGCTGATGTCAGGCTTGATCCGGTAACGGCAATTTGTCCAAACGCCTGCACGTTGCCCGGGTTATCCTCATCAATCGTGACGAGCTCAAAAATCCTTGACGAAAACATGACAGGCCAACGCATTCCCGTGCAGTAATAGTCGGTCGATATGTTGAGCGTGACTGTGATTATTTCACCCGGATAAAGGCCTGTTTTGGTGTCGGCAGTGAAAACTAATCCTATATTGCCTGTTTCTCCAGCCGCAGAAACCCCGAATGAAAGCGAAGCAAACACGAGGAGGAGCGCAAGCGCCACAAGCGCCACTTTTTTAAATATGTTCATCTTTTTCCTCCCTCATAATCGTTTTGATTTCCGCCGAAAGCCGAAACCTCCGGCGGAAATGCCTTCGTGATAATGTTTAATATTCTATCTTGTAGTCGTCATTAGGTGTGCCGTTCCAATTTTGGTTGATCATGTATTCGTAATCGTTGACGTCAAGAAGTATGTTTAAGTCGGAGCCGTCCACATTGCCGTCGTGGTTAAGGTCGCAGGAATATATCCACGGGTTGTCGTTGTTTGTGTACCATGTCCAATCATAAGCATATTCGCACACGTCTAAAAGCATGCCGTAGTCGCTGTTTTCGACTATGCCGTCGCCGTTGATGTCGCCGAACACGACAACCCAATATGAGGCGACAAGCGTCGTCTTTGTGGCGTCGGTGTAAACCATGAGCCTTGCGCCTGTTGTGTCAATGTACGAGTCGTTGTAATCGTAGTCGCTGCAAACATATGCTCCTCCGGTCGCCTCATATAAGCCGTCAAGCGAAAGGTTGTAAATATCAATACCGTAGATGAAGTTTACTTCATTTCCGTCAACGGAGCTGTAGGTGTAAGGCTGGGGATTGATGATTATCGGCTCGAGACCGGGAATCTCAACAGGATTTATGCCCGGCTCGGCGGCAGTCTCAAGCCCTGTGAAAGCGTTGTTGAGCGCCGTGTATGCGTTGTTGACAATAAGCTGGTTTTCCTCACTCCACTGGTATTTCTCGCGGAGACAGCTAAGGGCGTCTTCATAAGCAGCCTCAAAAGCAGACCAGGAAAGAGCTGTGTAATAGTCGTTATCGTTGCCCGCTGTGTAAATCGGCTCGGCAGTGTCCAGAATCTCTCTAAGCTGTGAATAATCGACGCTTGACACAAGCCTCTTCATCGCGGAGACAAGCTCTGAATAAGCCCTGTTTACCTTTGATTGACGAAGTCCGTCGCCGGCAAGTAATTCGGTGCCGCTCACGCAAGTGCCGATAGGCTCTGCCGCGACAGCGTTAGCAAATGTCCTTGCGTTGACAAAGTTTTCCCATGTTTTCGCGTCGTAGTGACCTGCCTGCACAGCGTTAGCTTCGAGAAGCGCACCGATGAGATAATCTTTGTACGCTCTCACTCTTATAAGGCGGTTGCCGTAAAGGGTGAGCCTGTGGGTGACGTAAGCCGCCTCAATGGCGTCGATATCCTCGCCGTCTTCCCACTTGTTAATAAGCTTGTTTGCGCTGCTTCTCTCTGTCTTAAAGTTGTTGTATGTGTAGCCGACATAGTCCTCTCTGCCGAAGAATGAATAGCCGTTTTCATAGTATTCGACATCGACTTCTTCACCCTCGTCGTTCAGCTTTGTCGCGCATGGTGCGACGAAGCTCTCAAGAGCCGTCTTAACCGACGCGGCGCCGCTTGAAAGCGAGCCTCCCTCAAGCTGGTGGATTGCAGTGTAAAGATTGTATGCCGCTTCCTCATAAAGATCCGCGTGCGTGTACTGAAACGAGCTTATGTTTCTCGGCCTGTAAATGATTGCCGCGGCGCTCCTGAGGGCATCGATATAGTCGTTCCATACTGTTGAGCCGTTTACGTTTTCTGTGATTTCATCGTCGTCTTCCTCGGCATAGAAATCCTTGTATGTCGCGTCATATGAGCCCTGATTGTAGTTTGCCTGCTGACGGTTTGATTTGACGGCGCTGTTGAACATTGAGGGCAAATCAAAATCATCATAGAAGTATACGCGGTGGTCAAACGTGATCGTTTCCGCCGCGCTGTTTGTCGGCGTCGCGTAGAAAGTGAATCTTGATTGGTAAATGCCGTCGTCCGGGCGCGTCGCGTCCTCGCCGACAGTGTATGGCGCGTATGGCCACGCTCCGCCCTTCCTTGTCGTCGCTATCGGAGTCAGCGGGGTGATTGAAATGCCGTTAGCTGAAAGGGACGAGTCAATTACAGCGCTTGAAAGCGAGAATGTCGCGTCTGCCAAATGCTGCGTCGATTGACTTGCCACGTTCCTCTGAAGCGTAAATTCTGTGCCGGCAAGACCTGTAACCTCACTTTTTTGGTTTAAGTATTTTGCGTAAGCGTAAACAAGGTGTGTGTTTGTCGTGAGGTAGTCGTATTTTGTCTTGTTGGAGCCGTCGTCCTTGGCATCGGAAACAAATGTGAAGCAGGTCGCCTTAAGGGGCATCGGCGTCATAACGGCGCCGGTCTCCTCGTAGACGTTGTAGGTGATTGTTATGCTAAGAACTGAATCGTCGGCGGGCTTTCCGTTAATCGTGAATGTCCTTGACTCGCCGCCGTTAATGGTTCCCGTAGACGGGGAAATCGTAACGCCGGGTTGGTTTGTCTGAACACCGGTTATAGCGTACTTGTAAAGCTGATCCCTTGTCGTGACCCCGTTTTTGTTTGTAAAGGCTGTGTTTATGCCGCTTGAGCCGTTAAACATATAGAATGTGGATGTGGTCAGGGGGTTCAGTGTTTCCGGGATGCTTATGTATGGGTAGCCGAACTTTTCCGCGGAGCTTAAATCAAGCAGGGTGCAAAGAAGCGGAAGAAGCGACGGCAAGATTTCCGAGGCGCGGTCGTTTAGCCCGACAAAAAGGTTTTCGATTAAGCTTGAGAGAAGATTGGGGCTGAGCAGACCTTCAAGCGAATCGTAGCTGTAAGAGTCGGTGTCGAACGTGCCGGGTATTACATAGTTGAAAATGTCCACAATCCTGCCCAGTATGACTTGGATTATTGTGCCGTTGAGATCCGCGTCGGGATCGTCGTTCCTCTGCAGCAGGGCAAGGATGCTTTCAATGTCAAGATTGAGAATGTTTTCAAGAATGTCGTCGAACAGCAGAGAATAAAAATCATCTCTCGGCGAGCCGTAGTCGTCGTTAGGCAGCCAGCTTGACGGAATAATGCTGAATAACAGCGAGCTTAACTTATCCCAGCCTGTGCTGCCGCTGATTTCGGAAACTAATCCGCCGTAGTTGGACTCGATCCAAGAGAAGCACTCATCCGCAAGCTCGTCGAAAGAAATACCGTAGTTAAGATCCATATTGGTAACTTGGTTAAGACCGTAAACGGCTGCGTCCGCGACGATTTGGAGAATGCCGTCGATGTCATGCGACAATGACGAATAATCGCGTGAAGGAACATAGTTTGAGGCGAGAGACTTTGACGCCTCAAAGAGAACGTCAATCATCGTGTCGCAAGAGCCGGGGATGTTAACATCGTCTATCGAGCCGTTAAGTATCGAGCGGACAATGTAAGTGACAAATTCCTCGTCGGACATAACAGCAACCTGCTCGGGAGTCAGAACCTCGACGTAGCCGGCAAAGAATTGGTTGCCTGTGATGGCAAGAACCTGTTTGGCGGCGTCAATGATGTTGTCAAGAAGCCCCGCGTTGCCGTCTGAATAGTTCCAGTCTATTGTCAGATTGTCGGGATTGGCAATCTCTTGGACAATTTTGCCGACAATATCGTTTATATGGTTTACAAAGGTGTCGTTTTGGATTGTGCCCCAATCACTGAAGCTGAACGGGCTGAGATGGAAGTCGATGTTGAGCAGCTCGGCATATTCGTTTATGTTGGAGGCGTCCTCTGTGTATGTCGGGTTGCCTTCGGAGTCAAGAACAGGCTTGCCGTTGCTGTCAAGTATCGGAATGTATTCGATGCCGCATACCTTCCTAAGCTCTTGTTTAAGCTTACTGTTGGCAAGAGGCACAACAACGCTGTTGAGACATATCCTGACACATTTTTCGATTATCTCATAAATGGAGTCGTTTACTAAATCAACCTGTGATGTGAAGCCGGGAACATACTTTACAATATAACCGGAAATTTTGTTTAAGGTGTCGCTCTTATCGGGATTGTATGTGCCGCTTGCGATGAGGTTGATGAAAGTCGATATGTACTGGTCGAGCGTCATGGATTTTGGGTCGAACGTTGCAAAAGCGGGATCCTTTTTATAGTCGGGATAAACAAGCTTTGCGACTGCTTCCTTAGCAAGCAGCTCTAAATCAAGGAACTCGGAAATATCCACAAACCCCGCGACTATGCCGAGGTTGAGTCCGCCGTTGGCGACAGAGCCGTAAGGAATCTTTTTAAGAACTCCGGCATTGTCGGCAAGGAACTGGAACAGCGCCAACAATATGTCTCCGTCGTTTTTACCCGCCGTCGTTCTTCTCGGGCAGTTTATGATGGCGTTGAAGTTGAGGTTTTGGATGTCGCCGCCAATCGTGCTTGCCATAGAGGAAACAGTGTTCCAAAGGGACACCACGCTGTTAAGAGCGGAGTCCACTGTCCTAAGGTCAAGCTCGATGGTGAGAAGACCCGCGAGATCCTCGTTGACCTGCAAGCTTTCTTTCGCGAGCATACGATCCACCTCATCCATCAGCATGGACGCGTACTGCTGTGTGGAAAGAATCGGCTTATCTATGCAGTCATAGGCTGTGATCGCGGAATCTTTGTAAGCATAATAAGCGGATTCCGCACCGATGGTCATGGTGCCGAATATCAGAACCATGGTCAGAAGGACGCTGAGAATTTTTTTGAAATTTCTCACTTGGTTTTACACCTCCGTTTAATGTTGATACAAATATCAGTTTCACCTTTGTATAGTATCCGAAAATCAAGGCGCACATTTTGGTTTCATGCCGCAAAGACAGTGCGCGTGGTGCTTTGCGGTTTTGAATGCACCGGGAATCATCTCCTCCATTCATCTTATCGTTGCGAAATTATTGTTAAATTCAAATGAAACCGGCAGACAATCGCGCCGCTTGCAGAGGATGAAAATTTAAATACAAAAACGGGCATAACGACGCCATAGTGCCACTCATACGGTTAACAATAATATAATCTAAAACAACCGATTTGTCAATGAGTTTTGCAATCAAAAAAATAAATTATACATTTTACACAAAGCAGGTTCCCCTTTTTAGTGTATTGTTAATACTTGATAAGGAAACAAACGAATATAAACTTTTGCCTTTTGTCTAAATATGTCAACACATGAAGATTTTTTATTTTTGCTTACTTTTTATTGCGTATATAACTTAAAATGTACATGGCTTTATTTCTTATTTCTCTCAATAATGTGTAAAGGTCTTAGCCCTTACACAGCTTATTTCTAAATAATGACTGCAATGTGGTTTTTTTGGTCAATCGGGATGAAATCAGACAGCTTTTCGTCAACGAAAAGTTTGCCGTTGCTTTCAGATTCAACACATATCATTATTTCTGTGTCCTTAATTCTGATTTCGGCCTTAAACGGCAGCAAGTCTTTTGTTATATTCGGTTTTACAAACATTTTTTCATCCTTAATTCTTATTCCCAACACTTCTTCAATTACCGCCCTGTAGTACCATGCCGCCGAACCGGTGTAAAGGCTCCAGCCTGCACACCCCTTGTTTGCTTCGTTTGCCGATACGTCGCCCGCGAGCGCGTATGGTTCCGCTCTGTAGCGCGCCATTCCCTCTGCGGTTTCACAGACAGAAGCCGGATTTATCATCCTGAGCAGCTTTATGCCCTCCTCCTTTTTCCCGAAACGTATAAGCGCCATGCAAAGCCACGCGGCGGCGTGCGAATATTGCCCGCCGTTTTCCCTTATACCCATGGGATACGCCGTAATATAACCTGCGTTTAAACCCTTGCCTGTAAACGGCGGCGCAAGCAGCTTTATCATTTCATTTTTTTCGTCCGCAAGCTCTCTGACCGCGGTGTCAAGGGCTTTTTCAAGCCTTTCCTTATCGGGCATATCCGCAAAAACGGCAAAAGACTGTGACAAGCTGTCTGTCACACATTCCTGTTGCCTTAACCTGCCCTCGGCGCGGATTCCGATCGGCGTACCGTCGTCAAAAAAAGCTCTGATATAGCTTTCGCCGCCCCAGGCGTTTTTGTCAACCGCTTCTAAAAGCTTCTCGGCATAATCAATATAATCTTTCTCTCTTTGCTCGTCACCGGCAAATCGACAGACAGCAGACATTTTTCGCAGGACTATTGCTAAAAACTGCGAAAGCCATACGCTTTCACCTTTTCCGCCGATTCCAATCCTGTTAAATCCGTCGTTCCAGTCGCCGCCGCCTATGAGGCACAGGTCATGGACGCCGGTTTTCATTGCGCGCTCCACCGCCCTGACGCAATGCTCATATACAGATCCCTTTTCAGCCGAACGGCACGGTATGAAATAGCGCTCATTTTCATCAGCCGAAAGCTCGCTGCCGCTTAAAAACCTGATTTTTGTTCCGAGAATTGACATATCTCCTGTTTTTTCAGTATATTCGGCGACAGTGTAAGGAAGCCAAAGCATATCGTCGCTGTACCTTGTGCGAACGCCTTTTATGCTTTCATTGCCCGGCAGCCTGTGCCACCAATGAAGCACATCCCCCTCCTCAAACTGAACGGCCGAGCAGCGGTAAATGTGCCTTTTTACAAGCTCCGGTTTCAGCATTATGAGAGCGGTGCTGTCTTGAAGCTGATCCCTGAAGCCCCAAGCTCCGCCGCATTGATAAAACCCTGTCCTGCCGTAAATTCGGCTGCTTGTTATCTGATGCGGCAGCCATGTGTTCATCATTTTATCGAGAGCTTTGTCAGGCGAAGAAATCCTGAAAAAGCTGCCTTCTGTATCGGCAGGGGATGCTTTAACTCGCTTCATCACAATTACGGCGTCCCTTTTTGCCGCCCACATGAGCCTGAAAACGACTGTCTTTTCTTCGTCCTGTCCGAGCCACACATCTTTGCCGACAGCGGCGCAGACATCAAATGTCGACGCTCTCCTTGACTTTTTATCTTCACTCCTCCAGAAGTCCATCCTGTCTGTGCATACAAAATCGGCCTCGCCGTCTATCGCCAGCTCCGCGTATCCTTTTATTTCACTGTAAGCCGAAGACATCACCAAACCGCTGCCTATTCTGTCTGTCTTGATAAAGCGGCTGTATTCTCTGTCGATGCCGAGAACAGGCTCCGTGTAATAAACGGCGCTTGCCTTAAGCTGTGCGGGGCTTTTGTTTTTCAGCTTCAGCTCGCAAACCTTCATCATGCCTTTTCGCGGCACACTTACAGTCACCTCATATTCCACTTCCCCGGCTTTTCCTGTATAGCGCGCCCTGTCAGGTGAAAACTCGGCTTTTGAATCCTTTATCAAGTCATAATTTTTGTTCCTGAGCCTGAGAATCAGCATTTCACCGATATTGTCTGTCCTTGTGTCGTTGCTCCAGGGGGTCAGTTTGTTTTCACGCGAGTTAATTGCCCATGTAAAGCCTAATGACTTGTCAGACACCAACGTCCCGAAGGTCGGGTTCGCAAGGACTAAACTCCATGGCACACATGGTTTGTCGGCATCTTCTCCGATTACAATATTGTCACCAGTAAAGTAATATGTCTTTACATTGTCGTCTTGTGTGTGTTTTTTTAGAGGCTGTGTGCGTGCAAAGGTTATGGGTGTAAACGGGTATTCGCGGCGTTCGAGCCGCTCCTGTGTCTTTGGCGCGATATAAGACGCCGCGGCTTTAAGCGCAAGCACTTCCTCCGCCGAATAGCTTGAGAGATTAACTATGTGCGCGCCTCCCCCGTTTCCGTGGCAGTCCTCCGTTCTTTCCTTTTTAAACGCGTCTCGTATTGCGGAAAAAAGGGGCGTGTCATATTCTCCCCCTTCCCTGTAACCTATAACAAGATCAGTCATGATTCCCGCTCTGCGCAGTCTGTCATTCAGTCTTATATACGGCACCGCTCTCGCCGTGTCGGACACATTGTGAACCTCGATAAAAACTATCGGGTCGTCGCCTGATATGCCAAACGTCCATATGGCGTTTCTTTGCAGCTTGTTTTTAGCGGCCGCGTCCGCTGACTCCTTTGTAACCTTCGCCCCGTATAATATGCACGGAATAATCGGGTCGCCTATGACTGTCTCCATGCTGCCCTCACGCAGCAGCTCCGGTGCGCCCTTTCCGCTCTTGATTCCCCCTGTTTCGCGCATTTTCAATATTTTGTTTATTGACTCGTTTACTGTTGACGACGCCGCAAAGACAAGGTTTAGCTCCGCGGTGCCCTTCGGCGGCAGCTTAATCTTTATTTTAAACGTGCCGCACACATCGGGCAAGCCGCCGCTTCCCTTGAATTCAGGTATGACGTTAAGGAGCGACGGCACGCCCTCTCCGCTTTTCAAAAGCCTTTCACGCGACGTTTCAAACGTATATACGACATTTTCAAGAAAACCCGCGGCAAGGCACAGCGCGTGTTCGTCGCCTCTCGGTCTCCTTGTAAATGTCAAAATCTTGTTTTGGCTGTCGTGCCTGTCCTCGATGAACAGCTTTGAAAACGCCGGGTGCGCTTTCGCGTCCTTGTACGGCGCAAGGCTCGGCTCAAAATATATTATCAAATCCGCGTTTAAAGTCCCCTGCCGCTTATTCTTAATAATAAATGTTCGCTGCTCTCCGGAAATTCTCGGGTGAACCGATGTTTTCATCAAAAAAGCCACTCCGTCCTTTTCGGCGGAATGCTCGACTTCCGAATTAGTAAACCCGCATTTATATTCGACATCCGGCAGATAACCGAACGCGTTAACAGAGGGCAGCGTCAGTGTGTCATTTTTAAGCAGCGCAAACACACCGTTCGGCTCTCGCAAAATGTCGGCGCTGTGCCGAAACACGCTTGTCCTCCTGTAAAGGGACATGGAGGCCCCCAAGTCTGTCACGGCAGACGTCCACTCGCCGTTAGTGAGCAGCTTGACATGCGGGGCGGCGGGCGTTATCACTTCAAACTCCCTTTTCTGCGGTTCTGTCCGCTCCCTCGTTTTCGGGATGTTCCGCATTTCAACATCCTTAAAAACGGCCGCACCGATAGGCACCTTCTCATGTAAAAGGCATTCGCCGGAAGCCATTTTGTCGTCCGCCATGAACCGCTTTTGAATTATATTTCCCTTTAGCGTGTTGAGTATGGAAAGCAGGCTCATCCCTATGTGGTGCGCCATGTAGCTCCTAACGACGGCGTAATCCTGACCGTTTGTGCGGACGGGCGTAAAATCAGCAGCCTCATAAAATCCGCATCTGCCCGTCATTTCCATGTCCTCAAGGCGTTTCAGGTTTTTCATTGCGGCCGACGGCTCAAGCCCGAGTGTCAGAAACGTCGAATACGGCGATATGACAAGCTCCGAATCAAGCCCTCTTTTAAGTCCGAGCTTTTGAACACCGTGCGCCTTATACTGGTAATTTAACTGTCTGTCGAACGCGTAAAAACCGCTTTCGGATATTCCCCACGGGACATTTTTCCCTTCCGTTCTTTTTTTCTGGCACCACGCGCAAAACTTTAAAGCCTCATATCCGAGCGTTCCCTCCGGGGCGGGCAAAAATATATACGGCATGAAATATTCAAACATTGTGCCTGTCCATGAGGCAAGCCCCGTGTATCTCCCGGCGCCGACGAGCGTCCTGCCGAGAGAACCCCAGTGCTTTTTCGGTATCATTTTTCCGGCTATGGCATAATATCCCGTCATCCTTGCCTCGCTCATAAGCAGGTCGTAAAACGACGATGAAAGCTCGTTTTTTTCAACGTCTATTCCTATATGAAAAAGATGTCTGTGTCTGTTGTAAAAAATTGTGATGTCCGTATCCGATATAATTTTTTCTATTCTTGAAATAAGCCCCGAAATTTTGTCGTTTTCGCCTGCAAACTCCTTAAGCCCCTCTTTGAGAGCTATCAAGCTGCATAGCAGATTTCCGCTGTCCACACAAGAAAGATATCTCGGAAACAGCGGCTTTAAGCTTCGCGTATCATACCAGTTGAGCAGATTTCCGCTGTGTTTTTCAAGCTGTTCTATGCTTGAAACAGCCTTTGAAATTCTGTCGAATAATTCGGCGCTGTCTATCAGCCCGAGATCCCGAGCCGCAAGGACGCAAAGAAGCGCAAGACCTATATTTGTCGGCGACGTTCTGTTTGCCGTCCTGTAAACAGGCGTCTCCTGTATATTGTCAGGCGGCAGCCAGTTGTTTTCAGGCGTGCAAAGCTCCTCAAAATATCGCCACATCGCGGCGGCATAGGAATTTAGCCTGTCCCTGTCAAAGTAACTAAGCTTTGCCCCGCTTTTCTCCTTCTCACTGCCTGAAAAAAGGAGGAAAGCTGCGCCCGCAAGGAAAATCAATCCGCAAAGCCTTGAATAAGGAGACGGAAAAACAAGCAGCAGCGCGGAGCTTAATAAGGAAGGAAGGCACCTGACAAATGTTTTAAAGCCGCTTTTTCCGCTGTCGCTTTGAGCGAAAGTCGTCCATTCAAGCATTCTTTTTCTGCTTATCAAGCTTCTCCAAAGCGCCCTCGTCATGCCGCAGAGCGAAACCCACGCCGTTTGCGGCAATATGCCGACAAGCGCCGCCCCCCTTATGAGGTCGGCAAGCGCCGCGGGCATCGCGGACGAGTAATAAAGCCTTGACAGCATGGATGTTCCGCCTTTAATTATAATGCGGACAGACGAGAGGAAGTTTCCGCCCGCCGCGGCAAGCAGGCACACGACTACCGCGGCGGCGGCCGCTTTGCCGCCCATCAGTCCCGAAAGCAGCACGGACACCACCGCCGGGATCGGAGTAAGCGAACGTAGCAGGTTGTCTAAAAGCTTGTATCTTGACAGTCCGTTCAAAGGACTTTTTCCGAAAATAAAGGACGCGTTTTGCCAATCGCCCCTTATCCAACGCTCCATACGGTCGTAATAAGCCGACTGACGTTTTGGAAACCCGTCCGTCACCTGAATGTCTGAAACATATCCGCAGCGCAGGAAACAGCCTTCAAGAATGTCGTGCGACAACACTTTTTCCTCTGAAAAGGCGTTGTTCAGCAGCTTGTAAAAGGCGTCTGTGTCAATAAGCCCTTTGCCCGCAAAAATTCCCTCGCCGAAAAAGTCCTGATATCTTTCCGAAACGACGCTGTCATAAGCTGTGAAGCCGAATTCGCCCGCCATGACTTTTGAAAAAAGTGTCGTCGAGGAGCCGAGCGTAACGCCCACACCGGGGGCAAGTATGCCGTAACCGGACTTGACTACTCCAAGATTCTCGTCTATGACAGGCCTGTTGAGGGGGTGCCGCGCGACTGACACAATTTGAGGCGCCGTGTCAAGCGGCAGCAGCGTGTCGCTGTCGAGCGCCAATAAATATTTTGTCTCACACATTCCTTTGACGTCGCCGCTCAGCTCAAGAAAGCCGCCGCCCTCGCCCTTAATCTCGCGGATCAGCTGCGTAATCGCTCCCCTTTTTCTTTCCCATCCCGAAAAACAGCCTTGTGTCGGCGAATATACCCTCGGGCGCACTGCCAAAATAAAGCCGCCGCCGAAGCTGCCGTTAAGCTCGTCAACCGCCCTTTTTACAGCAGTGATTTCCGCTTTGTCTTCCGGTCTTTCCGGTGTCCCGGCACTTTTAAGATCCGCCAGCAAACACACCTTGACATTTTCACCGCCGTTGGAGAGCCAAATTCCCCGCAGATGTTTTTTTAGTTTTTTTACGCTTGCCGCTCCGTGCAAAAGGACGGAAATTGTTATGAGCGTCTTTCCGTCATTCGGTACCTTACCTTCTGCGTTCATCCTCGGCAGCGGAATTGTCTTTATAAGGCTCGGCGACACGGCGCCTGTCAGCGCCGACACCAAAGCCCTGAACGGAAGATACAGCAGCGCCGCAAGGCATAATCTGCCTGTGAAAACAGCCGTTGATACAGAGGCTACTATCGGAAGCATGTTTTCAGCCGCTATGAGCAGTGTCCCGACCACTTTACCGCGTTCATTGCTGAACAGCCCGTTGCCGATATGTCTTTCATAATCGTTTTTGCCGGCGCGCGCGTTTTCAAGCAGCCGAAGCGCCACCTGCTCCTCGTCCGTGCCTTTTTTTCTCGCCATGCTTGATATCAAATATCTGTACAGCGATTTTGTTTCATCCGCCATATCCCTGTATACACCCGCCGGGTCAAGCATCAGTATCTTTTCGACGGGGCTGAGCTGTTCGTTGACCGCGTCAAAATCTATATCGGGCATACAGCGCATTGATTTTATAGTGTTGCCGATAAGCTCTATCGCTTCGCCGCCCTCCAGCCGTATGCTGTCGCAGGCAAATCGAAGCAAAACACAGCGAATAATCACGGGCAGAAGCTCCGCCTCGCAGCCCTTGAGTTTATGAGGCTTAAACCTTTCAATCAGTTCATCCTGCGAAGGTATGACACCGTTTTCACAAATCCGCATACAAAGCGTGTAAATCAAAGGCAGACCGTCTGCTCCGGACGGCGCGGACGCGTTTTTAAGCGCCGACGACGCCGGTCTTATTTCGCGCTCAAAAAGATAGTAATTATCGCCGAGCCATTCATCGAACGGTCCCTTTTCCCTTGCCGAAAGCGACCTTGCATATGCGCGCCTAAGCTCCCTGCGCTCCTTTTTAAGCAGCCTTATTAAAGCCTCCATACCGCTTTTTCCACGCAACCTTTTCAGTCCCTTCCTTTTCACTTGTCATCGTCCGCGCTTTTTGCAAGCCTTTAATGTGCCGTGCGCAAGCCTTGCGCAAATTATGACCGCCGGTATGCTCACGATGCACAGCAGAACCTTGACCGCCCCTTTAAGACAGCGGACAAGCCTGTCAGTAATCACAAGCAGCTTTAACAAGCAGAAAAGCTCTTTCATAAAAAATCATCTTTCTGTAAAATCGGACTTTTGATTTTCAGGTCTGTTTTAAACGACAAGCAATAAACAACCATGCGCAAAGCCCGCAAAACTCCGCCCTCGCCGGATTACGGGTTCACGCGTGATTTTAAAACCCGAAATATCTTTTTAAGGCAACACCGCACAATGATTGTTGTGCGATTGCGCCGTCAGATTTTTCGTCAGATTGTCTAAAAAGCGCAG